>BNJU01002046.1_pt1 | contig 236101 bp, 277 predicted proteins | sample 8539281 | NCBI WGS metagenome assembly BNJU01 (sample SAMD00202456, study PRJDB9452) | human saliva metagenome | isolation source: human saliva | place: Japan
GGATTTATTCAAATGATAAATTGTGGGTTATTAGAATTTTTTTAATAATGACAAAGATAAATATTGTAAATAGCTGTTTCAAAGTAAGAATAATATTGTCTAAAAAAATTCAATTGTAAAAAAATTATTTAAGAACCAAATAATTTTTATAAGAAATATCAATAAATAAATATATATTATTGACATTATCTAAAAATAATGATAAAATACACCTGCGTAGATATAGATCAGGAGGTGGGGAAATGACATTATTAGCAAGTAGATTGCGAAGTAGAAGATTAGAATTGAAGTTGTCTCAATCAGAATTAGCTGAGGGAATCTGTAAGCAGGGACAAATAAGTCGAATAGAAAAAAAGGAAAAGTATAATCCTGGATCTGATATTCTTTATAAATTATCTCAGAAACTTAACGTACCTATGGAATATTTTTTTGATGAGAATATTTTTAGCGGATAGTTCTACGATTGGAAAATTTTATAGGTTTATCAAAAAAATTATTAAATCAAAGAGATTATTTCTCTCTAAAGTATTTATATGAACTAGAAAAAGAAAAAAAACATAAACTTCCATTGTATGATCAATCATACCTTTCATGGATAGAATCAATTATTCTTTTTTCATTGTGATAATAAAAAAAACGGAGGCTATAAAGAAGTTAGAAACATTATTAAATAAAATGTCAGAATCAGATAGAGATTATTTTTATGTTTCTAAACAGTCTTCTTAATTTCTATTCTTATATAGATTTAGACAATGAAAAAAATAAGTGGTGAAATGTATCAAAAAAATCATAATCCCACTCGAAAAAAATCTAATATATCAATAATGGAGAATTTCGAATTATTAGTTAAAGTGCGTTATAATTACTGTCGATATTTATGGATAGATAATCAAATCAAAGAAGCAATTTCTGAAATTTTTGAAAACAATCGATATTTGTAAAAAAATTTAATCACTTTTATTTATTACCGGACTTATTCTGTTTATTAGGTAACGTAAGTGAAGGTTTTGCAAAAAGACGAAGTGAAAAAAATATTTTAAATTATCTGAGACGTTGTATAGTTTATCTGGAAATGAGAAAATGGCACTAACTATAGAAAACTATAAAAAAATAACTTAATTTAATAATGTGGTTGCAATACAATTGTTTATGTATTTATCTACGGCCTCGCCTAAAGGCGAGGTTTTTTTAGATATAATTATCATGTGAAGAAATAACTATAGTATATAACTTTAAAAAAATAACAAAAAAATAATATTAATTATTGACAATGAATGCTTAAAGTGATACAATTCACTTGTAAAATGAAAAGGGGTTACAAGCGATGAAGAAGCTTTTTTAGAAATATTTCAATTATGTTTAGTTTATTGTTATTTACTTTTTGGTACTGTATATGTTTCTAATAAAGTAGAAGGTATAGATCCAGGAGTGATACATTCCAAAGACTTCTATGATAGGAATTTCAACAATTGAATTTTTCATCTATATTAATGAGTAATAAGAATATAAATAATTTTTGTATGATTGGAGCTGGTTATTATGTACAATATAAAATTTTAATTATTGCTAAGATTATAAGAAATTGAGGGAAATGCTATGAATAAGATTTCTAAACTGTTAACGATTATCATATTATCTGCAACTTTGTCGATCGCTTCAATTTCATATGCAGATAGAGTTATAGTACATGATGGTACTTGGGATTATGGTTATGGATGGAATAATGCATATTCTCACTATAAGCATGACCATAAAAATCATGGTGCAAAGGTTGTGAATGCAAATAATGGAATTAAAAATTTTAGAAATGCTGGCCCTGGTGTTTGGGCTAAAGCATCTATAGGGACTCTTTGGGATCCAGCAACATTTTACTATAATCCTTCCGGTTTTTACTCAAATTAACGATTTTATTTGTTCTACAATATGTATTTGGTATTCATAAGTTAGAATATCATGAATTTCATAGATAAGTAAGAGGAGGAGCACCCCTCCTCTTTTAAAAATTTTGTCGAATACATTAGGGTTGAGCTTTTTAAAAGCGAGGTACAGGATGTATAGTAAGTTTAAAAAAATTTTATTAATTATTTCCTTTCTTTTGATTTGTTTAATTGGATTGTTATTCATCAATACAAATGAAAACGAGATTTTTGCTGGTTTTAGAAATGTAATAGTTGTTGAAAAAACTCCTGTCGATTTTTCTGATAAAATTAATGAATTTGTAGCTAAAAACGATATTGTTCTAGCAAGAAGAATTGTTGCTCCTGTCGATGAGTCTAACAAACAAATACAAAATACATATGTTCCAATTGGAGCCAAAAATTTACCTAAAGAGCTAAAGCAGCAAACGGATAATGAATTAATAGAAAATAGTTCATACAATACAGTTTATGTTGTTGTGAGTGGTTCTATGAATGCGGAGCAAGTAGCTGAAGGATTATTGCAGCTTAATGCCACTGTTAGAGTTTTGCCAACTAATTATGAGACTGCTCTATTTCGATTACTATTGAATACTCCACAATCAGTATTGATCGTAATTGGGATTTTAATTACCTATATCTCTTTAATACTAGCTCAACAAGTTTCTGGCATGAAAGAGGTTGGAATATTAAGAGTTTCTGGCAAAGGAAAGCATGCGATTGCTATAGAACAAACAAAAAACGATAGTATTTTTATCTTATGTTTATTGATATGTTCTATACTTGGTATTGTTAGTACATTAATCATTTTAAGAAAATTTTCGATTCTAGCTCTGTTGATAATCTTAGTACCAGTGTTTGTTTGGGCCTTATTAATATTTATCGTTAATTTTTTTCTTTCACATTGTTTTTATTATATTCTTCAACACCAACCAATTATTTTTATCAATTAAAGGAAAGGCTCCGCTAGGTTTCATCTTTGTTATGACGATCCTAATACAGCTATTTACTTTATTTTCTGTTATGTTCTGTGTTTATGGAATGATTTCAATAACTAAAGAAGTTGAATCGTTAGAGGTAGGAAAAAAAGTCATTGGCAAAGGAATGCTGAATATTATGAGATAACTTCTTTAGAAGATGGCGACAGTGTTTCACAAGATCAAAAAGAAAAAAATTTTTTTAATGAGTTATCTGACAACACTACGATTATTTATAGAAACGACATGTTAGATAATATGTTGATTTCGAACAAAGATAATAAGAATTTCGAACCAACTTCAGATTATTCTTCAAATGTAATTTATGTTAATGCTAACTACGTTGCAGTAAATAAAATTAAGTTATCTGACTCAGCAAAATTATTTCTAAAAAGATATGAAAACATATGATAAAATGATTTTTAATTCCAAATCGTTATCAAAATATGTTTGAACAATTAAAGAATAAATGGGAATATTTTTGAGAAAAAGGGATTTTCATCTAAGGAAACATTAGTCGAAGATACCCAACCAAATTCCAAAATTGCTAGTTTCATATACGAAGGTGGTGATTTGTTTACTTATCCAGTTTACTCTTTAATTGGGAGGCAATTTTCCAATGAAGCAATGGTCCATGATCCAATTATTGTTGTGGAAAAACCTAACTATGCTTTATTGCCAACCTCGTTCTTAATAGTTAACCATTCTGAAAAAGTAACTACGTTAATTCGAAAATATAAATTGACAGCTTCCTTCGGTTCACTTACTAGTGGATTATTATCTATTGAGAAAAGAATTGATATGATAGTAACAAGAAAATACTTTTTTACTTGCTACGACTGTTTTAAAGTATTACTACCTCATTTTTTTATTGTTCATTTTGATGAATAGTATTTATTTTTTTATCAAGAAAGGAGGACACATTTTATAGAACGTTTGGCTGGGAAAAACCAATTACGTATTCATAGAGTTTATCTTGGATTGCTTATTACGTGCTTTACTCTAATTGGTATTTGTACAATTGTTTTAAGATTTTTCATTTTTACTAATATTAGTACCGTTTGTATACTTATTATTGTTGCTTATCATATTTGCATTTCAATTAATTAAAGAGAAAAGAGTAAATATTTTTATTTCTAAAAAGGAGCTTAATATGATCGAATTAAGAAATATAAATAAAGGATTCGATGACCGTATTGTTCTAGAGAATTTAAATTATAATTTTTTTATGAAGGAATTCTTATGCTCTGATAGGTGCGTCTGGTGCTGGAAAAACCACATTACTAAATATTATTGGTAAATTAGAAGAAGTTGATTCTGGAGATATAATTGTAAATGATATTAATCTAAATAATATTAAAGAAAAGGATTATTTCAAAAAAATTATCTTAGTTATTTGTTTCAAAAATTTTGGTCTTATCGAAAATAAGTCGATTCAAGAAAACTTAATGTTGGCTTTTATTGGAGAAAAAAATAAGCAAGTTGGAAATGCAAAAGAAAAATGAATGAAGCTTTTAAAAAGAGTTCATCTTGATGTAAATCTAAATCGTAAAATATATACTCTTTCAGGAGGAGAAGCTCAACGTGTAGCTCTAGCTAAAAACAATTTTAAAAGATTCACCAATTATATTAGCAGATGAACCAACTGCATCTGTAGATCAAAAAAATAGTGAAGAAATAATAGAATTAATATTGAGCTTAAAGAAAGAAAATAAAATTATAATTATAGCTACTCACTCTCCTGACATCTATAACCAAGTTGATCATATTTTTAGAAATAAAAAGGTGAACAAAAATGAAATTTAATTATACAAATATATTGCTACAGTTAATCATCTTTATAAATTCTTCTTTTATCATATTGACACAAATGAACAATGTTAGACAGCCTGTTAAAATATTGATTCAATTCATTTGTTTATTGAGTTTTTTTATCTACTGTAATTAACTTCTATAATTATTTAAAAGTAGATAAAGATTAACATGATTGAAAATTAAGATTTTTAAACAAAGAGCTAGAAATATCTAGTTCTTTTTTTATCTTCAAAAGATAAAATGTTGCCTAAAGCATTGAGAATGTTCCATTAGTGCTTGAATCTGCTTTAAAAAAGTACTATAGTATAAGCATAAAATACAATTGTAATCTTTCATACTGTGAATAGAAAGAAGGCAAGATATGAAATTACAATATAGAATCCTTATAGGAATTTGCTTCTTGATCGGTGCCTTAGTCTTTGCCTTTCAAAAGGAATGGTTATACGCTTTGCTGTTGCTTTTAGTTGGGGCTTCTTACCTTTATAAAGGAGTGCGTCGATGAAGAGTGAGTGTTTAAACATCAAGGGGCTAAATGTTTGGTATAAAAAAGACAAGCCCGTTATAAAAAGACACGAATTTGCTTGTACCCAATCATTCTGTAGTAGGGTTGATTGGTCGAAATGGAGCAGGGAAGACAACCTTGCTAAAAAGCTTTTAAGTAGTGTCTTTGATCATCGGCAGTATGCAGTTGAGACTGTTACCATAGAAGACAAGGCGACCTCTTTTCATACGAATTACTATAAGAGCCGTACCTATACAGTTTTTACTGAAAACAATAGTTTTTTTAAACTGGGATTTTTGTTCATTATTTTTAATTTTGTCTGTCGTTTGTATCATCGAAAGAGAGATGAAACGTTATTGCAGGACTTGATTTCAGGCTTTCATTTTGAAGAGTTTCTCAACACCGACATCGGTAGTTTGTCAACGGGAAACAAGAAGAAAGTCTTCCTGATCACAGCTTTTTATCTCAAACCTACCCTCCTTATATTGGACGAACCATTTGATGGCCTAGATTTTGATGCGACAGAATTTCTATATGGTTTGCTATTGCAGTATAAAGAAGAAGGCTCTATTCTGATGAGTTCGCATATCGCAGAGAGTATCGTTCGGGTCTGTGATACAGCTTATTCTATTGAAGATGGTCACCTAGACGCGATCGAATCGAATTTAGAAGATTGGTTTCATGACGTCAATCGTCAAAGGGGGTAGAGCATGCTACTAGCAATTTTTAGAGATTTGGTATCCAAAAATCGGCTCTTCTTGTTCTTGACTTCCTTAGCCTTTGCTCTTTATTACCATCTTGTTGGGGCCAAATTTTCTTCGAGTTTTCAAGTCTTGCTGATCAGTACGGCTATTGTTACTGCTCTATCAACCTTTCAATTGCTGTATTCCTACTTTTCGATGGAGAGGGTCCAGGCCTACTACCAGCTTCCTTTGTCTCTCAATCGTTTTAAAGGGTCTTTTCTGACGGTAACCTTTCTTCTCAATTTACTAGAGCGCGTGCTGTTATTGATCCTCTTTTTAGGAGTCAGGTTAGACCTGCTACAATCCTTTAAGCTCGTCCTCCTTTCTTTACTGGTGGTATTGAGTGTGTTTTATATCTTTATCCAGTTCAATACAAGGCTAAGTCTTCTAGGAGGAGTACTCATTTCTGTAACGACTGTTCTTACAGCATCTTCTTTATGGGTCCAACAAGTGTCCTATATGATCTTACTTTCAGCCCTCGTTACTGTCTTTATTTTTAAAAATGAGGACTTGATCGCGATTTCAAAAAATGATCAGCTGCTCGTTTCAAAGAGAAGAAGTGGAAATTATTTTTGGATTTCCTTGTTTCAAGAGCGCTATTTTTCCATCAATTTTGTCTTTACTCTCATCTTCCTCCTTCTCATTCTGATACAGGATTATGATGCTCCTTTAAAAATCATCATCCTGTTAACGATTGCTTCTGTCAATACGCCATTAACCACTCTCATTTCCGCTGATAAAGATTTGATCGATCATGTCAAGTCCCTACCTAAGAGTCGGTTCTTTTATCTGATGTATTACCGTGTATTGCTGACCTATTTTCTATCTGTGAATCTATTTGTTGCTTTGTTATTAAAAATGGTGGTCATGCCTGACTTGGGGATCCTATTTTTACTAGGAGTGATGATTCTAGCAGTAGTGGAAGCTGTTTTGCACTTACTGATTGAAATCTATTTCCCTTTAAGAAAATGGAATTTAAAGAGAGAATGTTGGAAGCACCCAAGAAAATACATTGTTCCTAGTATCGTCTTCTTACTTAGTTGGAGTCTCCTTTTCTGCTTCTAAGGAATTGCCCCTTTGCTTGTATCTGCTTCTTAATTGTAGTATGATAGAGGAGTTGAAAAGATGCTAGAAAAGGTGGCAAGTATATGAAAGATTTTCACTTTGATGCAATTGCTGCATTTGAAAATTATGAAATCGAAAAGATGAGAGATGGCCATGTAGTGGTGACAACCAAGGTCGTAGAATCATCGCTCAATTATTATGGAAATGCGCATGGAGGCTATCTCTTTACCCTGTGTGACCAAGTCAGTGGTTTGGTTGTTGTTTCTCAAGGTGTCGATGGGGTAACCTTGCAATCCTCGATCAATTACTTGAAAGCAGGGCGTCTGGGGGATGTCCTCACGATCCATGGTGAATGTGTCCACAGTGGACGGACGACTCGAGTTGTGGATGTCGATATTACCAATCAAGACGGGGCCAATGTCTGCAAGGCAACCTTTACGATGTTTGTTACGGGAGTGAGAGATGAATCCGCACAAGTACGCATTTAAAAACTATATTTTTGATTTTTATGGAACCTTGGTCGACATCGAAACGGATGAGTCGAGTCCAGTCTTATGGAATACCATGGCTCAGATCTACCAATCCTACGGGGCAAGTTACACAGGAGAAGGTCTGCGCCTGCGTTATAGAGAGTTGGTGCAACAAGCTGAAGAAGACTTGGCCAAGGAAAAACGAGTTGCCCATCCTGAGATTGATCTGACGGTCATTTTTGTGCAATTGTATTTAGAAAGTCATCCAAGTGGAAACAGTGTTGCCCACCTCAAAGAGTGGGGACGTTTGATTGCACGGACTTTCCGTGTCCTTTCTCGCAAACGATTGGAGCTTTATCCTCACACGAAAGAAGTATTAGAGGATATGAAAGCTGCAGGTTGCCGAATCTTTCTCTTATCCAATGCCCAAGCAGATTTTACCAATCCGGAGATTGATTTGGTTGGTTTGAGAGAGCTTTTCCATGCCATTTACTTGTCGTCTGACGCAGGTATTCGTAAACCTCAGCTAGAATTCCTCTTGGAAGTGATGAAAGAACACCAGTTGAACCCTGAGAAAACGGTCATGGTGGGGAATGACTTTACGACAGATGTCGCCGTGGCCCAAAGTATCGGGATGGAGAGTATCTTGATCAATACCTTCCCATACTCTGATGCTGAACTGCGCGAGAAGAATCAAGCAGGCGTGCGCGTGATTCGAGATATTCAAGAATTGCAGGAAGATTGAAAAATATCATCCATGTAGGGAGGCCAAGTCGCCTCCTTTTTTTCTTGAAAATGCTACAGTCGAGCAGGATTTGTCAAATTTTCGCTTTCATGGTATACTATGAAAGTTAATTTGAATAAGGAGATAAAAATGAATAACTTACCAAACTGTCCAAAATGTAACTCTGAATACGTCTATGAAGATGGAGCGCTCTTGGTGTGTCCAGAGTGTGCGTATGAATGGAACCCAGCTGAGGTCGAAGAAGAAGAGGGTGTCGTAGCGATTGACGCCAACGGAAACAAATTGGCTGATGGCGATACGGTGACCCTTGATCAAAGATTTGAAGGTTAAGGGTGCACCGAAAGATTTGAAACAAGGTACGCGCGTGAAAAATATCCGTATCGTGGAAGGAGACCACAACATCGATTGTAAGATTGATGGCTTTGGTGCAATGAAACTCAAATCAGAATTTGTGAAGAAAATCTAAAGATAAGAAGAAGGGTCTAGCCCCTTTTCTTTCAGGAGAATACTATGAAATTCAAACTATTATTTAGCTATCGTTTTCTATTGTTTATCTTAAGTGTACTCGGCGTTTATCTGCAACTGACCAAGCATGGTGGCTTTGGCATGATGCTCTATTACACCATTTTATCTAACATGTTGGTCATGTTCTTTATGGGAGACATGGTTTGGCGCATGGTTCGAGGTCGTTCGACCCAGACTCAGGGCTACCTTCGTATGAAAGGCGCAGTTACCATGTCCATTATGATCACCTGTGTCATCTACCACTTTATGTTGGCGCCTCTTGCGACACCAGAGAAGTTTTATCGTTTGGAAAACTTCCTCTGTCATTACATCGTTCCTTTGATGTTCTTCTTTGATACCCTAGTGATTGATAAAGCCAAGCAATACCGTAAAGCTCGATCCCTTCTTTTGGACCTTGATTCCACTGGCTTACATGCTCTTTGCCCTTCTCAATGGTTTGGTCTTGAAGTGGCCAATTCCAGGTGCAAAAGATAGTCCCTTTGCCTATTTCTTTATCAATGTTAATAAATACGGCTGGGCCTTTGTTGGCAAATGGGTGGTGATCATCTTTTATCTCCTATCTCTTGGCTGGCTATGTGCTCTATGGGATCAAAAATATCAAGCGAAAATCGGCTGTTTCTGAGTAAAAGCCGAACATTATTCAGACGAAAAAGTCATGTTTTTTTAAATTTTTTTGAAAAATGTTGAGTTTTTTCTTGCATGTCGTTTGAAACTGTGATATAGTTATCTCAATTAAATAAATCCTTTAATCCTGTCCCGTGAGGCAGGCAAGGAGACTGTGAAAAACAATGGCTAGGACCATAGGGCGAGACTCTATCCTCTTAGACCATTCATTTGCTGAACCTCCTTGAAAAAGGAGGTTTTTCTTTTACAACTAAGGAGGACTGAATGAAAACCAAAGAAGTCGTTGATGATTTGACGATGAAACGGGCCATTACCCGTATCACCTACGAAATCATTGAACGAAACAAAGATTTAAGCCAGATTGTGCTGGTGGGGATCAAGACGCGCGGTGTTTACATTGCTCGCCGGATCCAAGAACGCCTCTCCCAGCTGGAACAAATTGATGTCCCTGTTGCAGAACTCGATACCAAGCCTTTCCGAGATGATATGAAGGCGACAGAAGATACAACGGTCTTACCAGTTGATATCGCTCATAGAGAGGTCATCTTGATCGATGACGTCCTCTATACAGGTCGTACGATTCGCGCTGCCATTGACAATCTGGTCAGTCACGGTCGTCCTGCTCGAGTAAGTCTTGCGGTTCTAGTCGACCGTGGGCATCGGGAGTTGCCGATTCGTCCGGACTTTGTTGGGAAAAATATCCCGACCAGTAAGTCAGAGGAAATCATTGTCGAGATGGTGGAGCTAGACGGTCAAGACCGCGTCCTCATCAAAGAAGCTTAAACAAATTATAAACTATTTGCATTCACATTATAAAAGGAGAATCAACATGTCTGAAAATCAAATCGCTCTTAAAAACCTTGTCTCAATGGAAACTCTTACCAATGAAGAAGTAATGGCATTGATCAAACGTGGGATTGAGTTCAAAAACGGAGCTAAAGCATCCTACGAAGACCAACACATCATCTCAAACCTTTTCTTTGAACCTTCAACTCGTACCCACAAAGCCTTTGAAGTGGCAGAGTTGAAATTGGGATGTGATCTCCTTGACTTTGATGTGAAGACAAGCTCTGTGAACAAAGGGGAAACACTTTACGATACCATCTTGACCATGTCAGCTCTTGGAGTAGATGTCTGTGTCATCCGTCACCCTGAAGTGGACTACTACAAAGAATTGGTTGAAAGCCCAACGATCACAGCCTCTATCGTCAATGGTGGGGACGGTTCAGGTCAACACCCAAGCCAAAGCTTGCTTGATTTGATGACCATCTACCAAGAATTCGGTCACTTTGATGGCTTTGAAAGTTTGTATCGCTGGGGACTTGGATCACTCACGTGTGGCAAAATCAAATATGCAAATCTTGAAACGTTTGGGAGCAACCCTCTACTTTGCAGGTCCAGACGAATGGAGAAGTGCGGAATTTGAAGACTATGGAACCTTCGTCACTATCGATGAAGTCATTGAAGAAGTAGATGTGATGATGTTCTTGCGTGTGCAACACGAACGTCATGATTACGAATCACTCTTCTCTAAAGAAAACTACCACCGTCTTCATGGCTTGACACAAGAACGCTATGATCGTATGAAAGAAACAGCCATCTTGATGCACCCAGCTCCAGTCAAACCGTGACGTTGAGATTGCGGACCACTTGGTAGAAGCTCCTAAATCACGCATCGTAGAACAAATGACCAACGGTGTCTTTTGTCCGTATGGCCATCATTGAAGCCGTCCTTAAAGGTCGCGGTGCAAAAATAAGATAACTGACAATTCATTGAAAAGGAAAGGAAAGAGGACAGAGTAGAGAGCTACATGGAATCTGACTTTCCTTTTTTTGAGGAACTATGATAAAATTGGACTAGTGTAAAAAGAAGGAGGGTTCGATGAAACGATTATTGGTCCTAGAGGATGGGACTGTATTTGAAGGGGAAGCCTTTGGTGCAGACCTATATGTGACTGGTGAATTGGTCTTTACGACAGCCATGACAGGCTATCAAGAATTGATCACGGATCAGGCTTTTAGTGGCCAGATACTCTCTTTTACCTTTCCAGTTATTGGCGCAACAGGGATCAATCGGGACGATTCTGAATCGATTACGCCCACCTGTTTGGCAGTAGTCGTTCAGCATCTAGTGGAGATGCCAAGCAATTGGCGGCAACAGATGACCTTGGATGAATTCTTGAAGCGAAAAAAAATCCCTGGTATTGTAGGGATTGATACGAGACAGGTGGCAAAAATTGTCCGCAAGTATGGACGGATGAAGGCGACTGTCATTAACAAGGGGGATTCGATCGACCATATCCTGGATCAGTTGCGGGCGACAGTGCTTCCCAAAGACCAAGTGCGTCAAGTCTCGACAAAAACAGCCTATGCTGTACCAGGTTTTGGTAAGAGTATTGCCTTGATTGATCTAGGGGTCAAGCACTCTGTCCTACGCCAGCTGAGTCAAAGGGACTGTAATGTCACGGTCTATCCCTATGATATCTCTTATGATGAACTGATGGAACAGCAGCCCGATGGCGTTATTTTATCCAGTGGGCCTGGCGATCCCCATCAGGTGAAAAAACTCTGTCGCTTGATCAAAAAGCTCAATGGTCAGATTCCGATCTGGGGCATGGGCTTGGGAGCTCAGGTGCTGGCTCAAGCTTACAGAGCTGAGCTAGCTCCCATGGAAGTTGGGCATTTCGGTTTAAATATTCCCGTGCGTGAAATTGCGACAGGAAAAATCGAGATAACGAGTCAAAATCACTTGTATAGTATCGCACGCGATAGCCTACCCCATGATTTATTGGTCACGCATGAAAACGTCAATGACCATAGTATCGAAGCTTTTCGTCATCGTTACCAACCGATTTTAGGGGTTCAATTCCAAGTGGATGCTAGTCCAGGGCCAAGGGAAAATCTCTATTTTTACGATGAATTTTTAGAGTTGATTGATGCCAAAATTCACGAAAGTAGAAGGGAGAAGGAATGATGAAACAAAACCAGAAATTGCTTCTCCTATGTGGAGATTCTTATCAGGATATTAGCCTCTTGGTCATGGTAAATGAAGCACAAAAACTCAATGCCAAGGATGGGAATGCTCTTGTCCTTTATCTGGGTGAAGAAAATGCTATCACACAGGAAGCTGGAGAACAGGTTGTAGTCAGCAAGCTTAAGCTGGATGCTCTTAGGACGATTCTTCTTTCTTATACTGGATCTCGCTTGCTCCTAACCTTTGCGGATAAACAGATTTTGAATCTCTTGTTTCGTTTGGAAGAAACTGGATTTTTCAAAGACGCATCGATTAGGATTATCGGACCGAACCTCCAACGCTACCGGACCTTTTATCAGCAGGCGGATCAACGACGCCTCTTTCAAGAGCTGGGCTATCAGGTACCCGCTTCCGCACTGGTTGGCTCGGTTCGCGAAGCCATCGAGTTTTCTGAAGGCATTCAATTTCCCATTATGATCTGGCCGGTAGCGAGTAAACAAGGGCAGGGGCGTAAGATTGCTCATAACCTGGATGACCTGTGCGAAGCAGTAGAAACAGGACTTTCAGTCTCTCCAAGTCAGCAGTGTTTGCTAGAGTTTTCGACCTATGGCTTTAAGGAATTGGATTTTGTCGTCATGCGTGATCGCGAAGACAATCACTACCTGGCGGCCTCTATTGAAAGCATTGATCCTGTCGGGATCCACTCTAGTGACTCTTATCAATTCATGCCAGCTGTCACCCTGACTGACCGGGAGTTTCAAAATCTTCGTGAAGCAGCGATCCACGTCAGTCGCTATTTGAAGCTGACAGGAGCCATTTCGATCAAGTTTGCTCTTGATCCGACGAGCTATGCTTTTTATATCCTAGAAGTTAATCCATTTGCTTCAGACAGTATCTCGATGGCCTCTATGGGCTTGGGCTATTCCTTGTTTGAGCAAGGAGTAGAGCTGCAATTGGGGCGTTCTCTCGAGCATTTGCCTCACCCCTTATTAAAGGATCTAAAGGCTGTTTACGAACCGAGTTTGGACTATATATTCTTTAAGATTCCGATTTTTTCTGATGCAGCTAAAAATGCCCGCCTCAATACCCAAATTCACTCTTATGGGGCAGTTTATGGATTTGGGAAGAGAATCGATGAAGCTTATCAACAAGCCCTAGAAACCATTAAAGATAAGAACTTGCTGACCATCCTTCCTGAGGAAATGAGCGATGATGAATTAATCCAGAAAATAGCTCGTCATATGCCGCATCGGCTCTTCTATATTTTAGAGGCTTTGAAACGTGGTTTTGAGTTTGAGGAACTCTTGGATTTAAGTAAATTAGCACCGATTTATTTGCAGGTTCTAGCCAACCTTGTAGAAATGGAAAAAGTAGCAGAAGCTGAAATCAAACCAGCCTTTCTTCCAGTTGAACCATCAGCTGGTTTATATGAGGTCAAAGAGGGAGCAGCCTATTATCTGACCCAAAATGGAACCAATGAATCGTTAGGTTTGGACGCTGCTTGTGTCTTGGTGGATGATCTAGAAATCTGCGATGAGCGTTTTTACCAAAAGGTGAGAAAGCTGGTGAAAGAGCTGAAAGAAAAAGGACAACAGGTGATCTTACTCACGAATCGTCCTTTTACAGAATCTTTGGCAGATAAAGTCTATTATCTTCCTATTAATGAGACAAGCCTTCACCTGATTCAGACCATTGATCAGTTCAAAGATTTGATCTATCTTTCTAACATAAAATAAAGAGAGTGGGACAGAAATCGGTAATTCGTTAGAATTCGATTTCGTCGTCCCACCTCCGCACAGTTGAGTAGGGCTGTAAAAGCTGATGAAATCAGCGTAGTAGAGCCCACTCAACCACTGCGTCTTGCTCGACAATCCAAAAATAATTGAGAGGCTAGGACTTTTGTCCCAGCCTCTTTTTGTTTCTTATTTTTGGTCACAATACCGATAATGGTATCAACTGCACGTTCCATGGTTTGAAGGCTAACGTATTCAAAGCGACCATGCATATTTTCTCCACCGGCAAAGATATTTGGTGTTGGAATCCCCATAAAGGAAATTTTAGATCCATCTGTACCACCTCGGATCGGTTCAATGATTGGAGTGATTCCAAGATCTTCCATGACTTCCTTAGCAAGGGTAATCGGTGTCATATCTTTTTCAATCACTTGCTTCATGTTGTAATACTGATCTTTGAGGGTGAGGAGAACGCGTTCGCCACCGAGTTCCGCATTCATTTGATCGGCAATAGATTTCATGAGGTCTTTGCGTTTCTCAAAGCTTTCAGTTTCAAAGTCCCGAATGATGTAGCTGGCACTTGCTTCCTCGACAGTTCCATCGATGTTCATCAAGTGGTAAAAGCCTTCATATCCTTCGGTTAATTCTGGACGTGCTCCTTCAGGGAGTTTGTTATGGAAATCAATGGCCAATTGAAGAGCGTTGATCATTTGACCTTTGGCTGTACCTGGGTGGACATTGCGTCCTTTGAAGGTGATTTCAGCTCCAGCTGCTGAGAAGGTTTCGTATTGAAGCTCTCCAAGAGGACCACCATCGACAGTATAGGCAAAGTCTACGTTAAAATCCTCTGCATCAAATTGATCTGCCCCGACTCCAATTTCTTCATCTGGACCAAAGCCGACACGGATTTCTCCGTGTTTGATTTCAGGATGAGCTGTCAGGTATTCAATAGCTGTCATGATTTCAGCGATACCTGACTTATCGTCTGCACCCAGAAGAGTAGTACCATCCGTCGTGATCAAGGTTTGTCCCTTGTAGTTGTTCAAATGAGCAAAATCAGCTGGATCGAGTGTGAAACCAGAGTCACCAAGGGTAATGACACCCCCATCATAATTCTCAACAATTTGTGGATTGACATTTTCGGCATTGAAGTCAGCTGTATCCATGTGAGAGATAAATCCAATCTTGCGTGTAAAGCTTGGATCATTAGCTGGAAGTGTTCCAATAGCATAGCCGTTTGGTAAATAGTAGACGTTTTGAAGACCCACGCGTTTCATCTCAGGAATCAAGACGTTTGTTGCAAAATCAACTTGTGATTGGGTACTTGGAGTGGTTGTAGAATTTTTCGTCTGAACGTGTGTTAACCTTTACATAGGTAATAAAACGGTCCAACAAATTTTGGTATTTCATGATCATTCTCCTTTTTCAGATTCAATTAATTTGTGAATAGCATGGGCCACGCCATCCTCATCATTGGTCAGAGTGATGAAGTCTGCGATTTCCTTGACAGCAGCATTGCCATTTCCCATAGCGACGCTGTAACCAGCAAAACGTAGCATTTCAAGGTCATTATTGGCATCTCCAAGAGCCATGACCTGGTCTCTCCGGTAGCCTAATGTTTGACTTAATGCTTGAAGAGCAGAAGCCTTGCTCGCGCCTTTTGGAAGGATTTCAAACAAGATATCCTGTGAACGTACAGTGTTAAAATCGGCCTCTAATGCAGCCTCGTGCTGAGCTTGGAAGGCATCAATAGCAGAAGGATCTCCTACATACATGGCTTGAAAAATAGGAAGGAGGTTGGGCAGATCTTCTTCTGAGACAGGTGTCGGTTTACTATTAACAATGCCCGCATCCATCGTGACAAGTTCACTGGCTTCAGGTGCGACCACTAAGTAGTGATCCATGTCAAATAAGGTTAGCTGAACGTCTGTATCTTCCGTCAAAACTTGCAACCGGTGCATGTCCTCAAGGCTCAATTCTTCCTTGCCAATGATTTCCCAATTCTTAGTCGACAAGGTTGTACACCCGTTATTGATAATCATATAGTAGTTACCATCAGGTAGTCCAATCTCTTCAAAGATAGGCCGTACACCCGCTAAGGGGCGCCCCGTACAGATCACAATATCATAGGCGGCTTCATGGGCCCGGTGAAGAGCTTCAATATTGCCTTTAGATAGAGTCTTATCCTCATGCAAAAGAGTTCCGTCCAAATCAATCGCAATTAATTTGATCATTTGATTTCCTCCAAATCAAGAGGAACAAAGCCATCAATCACTTTTCCAATCACCCCAGGTTCCTCATCTAGAGGAATGATTTGATCACTATATTTCTTATTGAGGGAAACGAGTCGAATACCGTTGGCCTCACGAAAGACACGCTTGATCAAAGTTTGCCCATCAAAATCAATGGCATAAATAGCTCCTGCCTGATCGTAATAGGTTTGCTTGATTAAGACAACAGCTCCTTTTTCGTATTTAGGCTCAAGGGAATCCGTATGAATCCAAAAAGCCAAATCGTAAGGAATCTTTTGATCAAACCAGACGATATCAGCTTGCTTTTGATTTTGGTAAGCTACAAAAGAATCATAGACAGAATACGAGTGGTATTGCTTTTCAATTTTCTGTCTTTCTTTTTGATGGGTCAAGAGACTCTTTCCATAAGAAAGAAGATTTTCTTGATTTCCTTCATCGAGCTGTTTATACAATCGTTCAATCTCTGAATCAATGACCACAAAATCATTGCGCAATCGAGGGTCAATTTCAGCAACTGCTACCTGGAAAAAGGCTGCAATCTTCTCTAAATTTTCGGGAACGGGAAGAGAAGTTCCTTTTACATATCCAGTCAGGGTACTTGCAGGGATTCCAGTAATACGAGATAATTCGATCTGTTTTTTTCCTTGTTCTTTCAGTAATTCTCTAATCTTTTCCGATATAATCCGTAATGCCTCTTTGTCTTGAGGGCTTGCTTTTCCACGACCTCTAGCCAACGTACTCACCTCCTTGTATTTACCCTTACTATTATAATGAATTAAATCGAAAAAGTAAATAGAAATCCCTGAGAAATGTGAAAAAAGATGAATTTGATCTAAATCGGATTTTCTTTTTAAATTTTATTTGGTCTTCCTTTACTTTTTGAGGAAAAAGGTCTAAGATAAAAGCAAAGAGTTCATGGAGGTGGAGGTATGATTCGTACTGTTCAAGTCAGAGATGCAAGTCAAATTAGAGATTTATGTCATCAAGCATTGGGGTATGATTCGACCCTTGAAAAAGTGGCAGCTCAGATTGATAAGTTTAATCAGCCAGATTCGGGTCATTTTTGCTTTGTTTATGAAGAGGACCAAACTGGAAATATTCTTGGTTATGTGGAAGCGGAAGTCTATGAAAGCCTCTATAGTGATGCTGGTTTAAATATTTTGGGTCTTGCGGTTTTTCCATCTGCACAAGGACGTGGGATCGGTCGCCAATTGATGGAGCGAGTTGAAGAACTTGCCAAAAGCAAGCATTATGCTTTTATCCGTTTAAATTCTGCCTCTCATCGAAAAGAAGCTCATGTCTTTTACGAACGGATTGGATATGAGGGGAATAAAACGCAGAAGCGATTTTTGAAAATAATGAATTAAGATAGGCAAAGGCCTATCTTTTCTGTTATAATGAAAGTACGATTAAATTTACTAGGAAGATGATTATGCCAAATTTTGAAGAATTAAAAAAACGACAAGAGAAGATTCGGAACTTCTCGATCATCGCCCATATTGACCATGGAAAGTCAACCTTGGCCGATCGAATTTTAGAAAAAACCGAAACCGTGTCTAGTCGGGAGATGCAAGCCCAACTTTTGGACAGCATGGACCTGGAACGGGAGCGTGGGATTACCATCAAGCTTAATGCCATCGAGTTGAACTACACGGCTAAAGATGGGGAAACCTATATCTTCCACTTGATTGACACACCAGGACACGTGGACTTTACCTATGAGGTTTCGCGGTCGCTTGCTGCTTGTGAGGGAGCCATTCTCGTAGTGGATGCCGCTCAAGGGATTGAAGCCCAGACTCTAGCCAACGTTTACCTGGCGCTGGACAATGATTTAGAAATCCTGCCAGTTATCAATAAAATCGATTTGCCAGCTGCAGATCCAGAACGTGTGCGCACAGAAGTAGAAGATGTCATCGGGTTGGATGCTAGTGAAGCTGTCCTAGCCTCTGCCAAAGCTGGTATTGGGATTGAAGAGATTTTGGAGCAGATCGTTGAGAAAGTTCCAGCACCGACTGGGGATGTTGAAGCCCCTCTTCAAGCCTTGATCTTTGACTCTGTTTATGATGCCTATCGTGGGGTAATTCTTCAGGTCCGTGTGGTCAATGGAATGGTTAAACCGGGCGATAAGATCCAGCTCATGAGCAATGGCAAGACCTTTGATGTCACCGAGGTTGGGATCTTTACTCCTAAAGCAGTTGGACGTGATTTCCTTGCGACGGGAGATGTTGGCTATATTGCTGCCTCTATCAAGACCGTTGCGGATACCCGTGTCGGGGATACGGTAACCCTAGCGACCAATCCAGCAAGTGAGCCACTACATGGATACAAGCAGATGAACCCGATGGTCTTTGCTGGTCTTTACCCGATTGAATCTAACAAATACAATGATCTTCGGGAAGCTTTGGAAAAATTGCAATTGAATGACGCTAGTCTTCAATTTGAACCAGAGACTTCTCAAGCCCTCGGTTTTGGTTTCCGTTGTGGTTTCTTGGGTCTCCTTCATATGGACGTTATCCAAGAGCGCTTGGAGCGTGAGTTCAACATTGACTTGATCATGACAGCGCCGTCTGTTATCTACAAGGTCAATTTGACAGATGGCGAAGCACTAGATGTGTCTAACCCATCTGAGTTCCCAGATCCAACCAAGATCGCTTCGATCGAAGAACCGTATGTCAAAGCCCAAATCATGGTGCCACAAGAGTTTGTCGGGGCTGTTATGGAATTGGCTCAACGCAAACGCGGGGATTTTGTGACCATGGACTACATCGATGAAAATCGGGTGAATGTCATCTATCAAATCCCACTAGCGGAAATTGTCTTTGATTTCTTTGATAAATTGAAATCTTCTACTCGTGGCTATGCGAGCTTTGACTATGAGTTGTCTGAATACCGTCCTTCTAAATTGGTCAAAATGGATATCCTTCTCAATGGCGATACCGTCGATGCCCTCAGCTTTATCGTTCACAAGGACTTTGCCTATGAACGTGGTAAGTTGATCGTTGAGAAGCTCAAGAAGATTATCCCTCGTCAACAGTTTGAAGTGCCTATCCAAGCGACCATCGGTCATAAGATCGTGGCCCGTACAGATATCAAGGCCCTTCGTAAGAACGTCTTGGCCAAGTGTTATGGTGGGGACGTCTCACGGAAACGCAAGCTTCTTGAAAAACAAAAAGCTGGTAAGAAACGGATGAAAGCGATTGGATCTGTAGAAGTACCACAGGAAGCCTTCTTATCTGTCTTGTCAATGGATGAAGAATAACATTTAAAGTGCCTCAAAAGGGCACTTTTGTTTTAGCTTTGAAAGAAATAAACTAAATTAGAAAGGTTGGATCAGATGTGACACTTATCCTATTTTAAAATACCCACTTTCATGGTAGACTAGAGGAAAGAAAACGTTCTCAAGGAGGTTGAGCATGAAACACAAATTATGGGTCACATCACTGACGATTCTTTTCTACCTGCACATTAATGGCTTGTAGTCACACCACTCAAAAAGGACACAGCAACTTCCTCTACAAAAAGAAAGTAGCAGTAAAGTCGAAAAAGCAAACAAGCGACTCTTCGTCAAAGGATACTTCTTCTACAAAGAAAAAAACACTTCCAGTCAAGAAACCAAGCGGATTGGAAATGCAGATTATGGATACATCGATATTCCAAGTAAATGGTTCAAGTTCACGGATATCGATGGGACAGAAGCTGTCCAGTATACGGATGGGAGTGGCTATAATATTGTCACATTGAACAGCTTTACTAAAGAAAAAGGCCAAAGTTCCTGCGGATATCGAGTTTAATGCAGAATTTTTAGCCAAGAAACTGGCCGTAATGTGGCAAGATAACCAGGATGTTGATAAGATGACGGGAGCGCGGACTAAAGTCGCAGGTCTGGACGCCTACCAGCTTCAAATTGTCATGAAATCTGGTCAATACCTGATTACCTGGATCTTCCAGAAGGGTGAAAAAAAGTTTATACCATTTCTTTTTGAAGGGGATGCAGAAACCTTGAAAACCTTTATCCCATACATTGAAGACACTTGGAGCCTAGACGGAACAGGTGCTGTAACGGATTGATGAAGAGAGGCTAGAATCATTTCTAGTCTCTTATGCTATAGAAATCGCACTTTCAAATCCTAGAAAATCATGGTAGACTAGAGGAAAGTAAATACATCATTGAGGAGAGAATATGAAAAATAAGTTCCTACTCGCGTCTGTTACGTTTTTGTCTGTTGTAAGCCTTTCTGCTTGTACTAGTCCAAAGAAAGCGTCTAGTAAATCATCGGTAGCATCTAGTTCCGCTAATGTGGTGAGAGAGACAACAAATTCAAGTAGTAATGTAGAGAAAAAAATTCCAGATAGTGATAAGGGGAATGTGAAAACGAAACGAATTGGATCAGCAGATTATGGCTATGTCAATATTCCAAGTGACTGGAAAAAGAATGATAGTATCCAAGTCGGAGATAATATTCAGTATACAGATAAAAACGCCTTCAATATTATTGTTTTAAATGCTGCCACTAGAGAAAAAGCACATGTCGCCGAAGGAGTGGAATTTAATGCAGAGCTAATAGCTCAAAGATTGGAGAGTAAGTGGAATGATTATAAAATTGTTGAGAAAATGACAAAATCTACGACGACTGTTGGAGGAAATGAGTCGCTTAAAATACATATTTTTCTCAAGTCAGGCCTGCAGGTTGCTGGTTGGGTATTCCAAAAAGATGATAAGGTTTATTTGATTGTTGTTGAAGGATTTGAGAAAACAATAACTCAATTTACTCCTTATGTCGAAAACACTTGGAGCCTAGATGGAACAGGTGCTGTGACCGATTAATCAAGTGAGATAGATCGCAGGATCTATCTTTTTTTCACGTTCTTTGTGGTATAATGCTTTCTATTGTTTAGAAGAGGAAATTGAGGATGACACAGGAAATTGATATTGAAAAAAATACCATCAGTTAGCGCTCCAAAAAGCAAAAAGGAGCACCGCAAGGTATTGGCGAATCTCAAGAAGAAACCACCTAAGAATTTAGATAAAACTAGCGCAAGAAATCCTCGATGAAGTTTTTCCAAGAAATCGATTGTACCGCTTGTGCTAATTGCTGCAAGACCTTAGGGCCCGATTTTAAGGAAGCCGATATCACGCGGATCGCCAAATATTTCAAGATGAAACTTCCTGCTTTTGAGGCAGAATTTCTTCAAGTTGACGAAGATGGGGACAAGGTTTTTAAATCCATGCCTTGCCCCTTTCTTGGTGGGGACAATCTCTGTTCCATTTATGATGTTCGGCCTAAAGCTTGTCGGGAGTTCCCTCACACCGATCGCAAGAAGATTTATCAGATCAACCATCTGACCATCAAGAATACCCTCACTTGCCCAGCAGCTTATTTATTTGTAGAAAAATTGAAGGATCGTTTGTAATGGCATATAGATTTTTACTTTTTGATTTGGACCATACTTTGTTGGACTTTGAATCTGCTGAAGAAACAGCCTTGACGCAGATGTTAGAAGACATGAATTTTCAAGATGTACAGGCCTTTAAGGATTACTACAAACCCATGAACCAAGGGCTCTGGAAGGATTTGGAGCAAAAGAAATTAACCAAGCAAGAGCTCGTGGATAGTCGGTTTGCGATTGGGTTTGCCCACTTTGGGATCACGGTTGATGGGGCTGAGATGGCTCTTCGCTACCAAGATTACATCAGTCTTCAGGGGCAGTCTTTCCACGGTGCGGAGGACTTACTGGCTCGACTTGAAAAAGCAGGTTACCAGCTCTATGGTGCAACGAACGGAGTGACTGCCATTCAAGAAGGACGCTTAGCTCATTCTACAATTGCACCTTATTTCAAAGAGGTCTTTATCTCTGAGCAGCTTCATACTCAAAAACCAGAACCTGCATTTTTTGACAAGGTCGGCCAACTGATTTCAGGTTTTAGCAAGGAAGAGACCCTTATGATCGGAGATTCCTTGACGGCGGATATCGCAGGAGGAAATGCTGCGGGGATCGATACCGTCTGGTATAACCCTGATCGTAAGGAAAATACTAGTCAGGTAGTGCCGACTTATACTGTTAGCAACTATCAAGAAATCGCCGATTTACTGATAAAATAAAAAAATTTAAATACTGTCAAGTTTTTTTCTTGACAGGTCTATAAAATGTGTTATAATAGATCATGTGCTAAATAGCTTGTCTATTTCACCGAAAATTAAAATATAGAAAAGAGACTTATAAAAATGGCAGTTAAAATTCGTTTGACTCGTATGGGTTCTAAGAAAAAACCTTACTACCGTATCAACGTAGCAGATTCACGTTCACCACGTGATGGACGTTTCATCGAAACAGTTGGAACTTACAATCCACTTGTTGAAGAAAACCAAGTAACTTTGAAAGAAGATCGCGTTCTTGCATGGTTGGCTGATGGAGCTCAACCTTCAGATACAGTTCGCAACATCCTTTCAAAAGCTGGTGTGATGAAGAAATTCCACGATTCTAAATTCTCAAAATAATTTTTTAAGTAGGTTGATGTATGGATACGATTGAAAATCTCATTATTGCAATTGTGAAACCCTTGATTTCACAAACGGATGCTTTAACCATCAAGATCGAAGATACTCCTGAATTCTTGGAGTACCATCTTGACCTTGATCCTAGCGATGTTGGTCGTGTAATCGGTCGAAAAGGTCGCACCATTTCTGCGATAAGAACGATTGTCTACTCTGTCCCAACTGAAGATAAAAAAGTAAGAATCGTTATTGACGAAAAATAAAAAGGCGGGACTTTTGTCCCGTTTTTTTGTTGAAGGAGAAGGAATGAGAGAAGTGACCATTCGGACAACTAGAGGCATACTTTACAAGATCATTACCAGCAATACTAGAACAGAAGAAGGTTTATTTATCAAACTGGTTGAAGAGGTTGGGAGAAGTAGCTGAGGTGTTTAAATGGACGTTCTGGACGTAAAAGCAGGGTGTTCAAGATTCGAATGAGGAATTAGCCAAAGAGCTCGCTGATATCATTCACTACACGGTTGCCATCGCTGCTATCAATGAGATCGACCTTACTAAAGACCATCTTTTGAAAAAAAGATAAAAAAGCAGACAGTAAAAGTATCAGCACGAGCAGGGATTTGGAGCAGTTTCTAGCAGATAAGTCCATTTGAGAAAAATCCCTTGAACGTGATAGAATAAAACATAAGAATATTTAGTGATTATTGTTTAGAAATGAGTGGTTTTTGATATGAACCGATTTGAAGTAACTACAAAAAGATTGGTTGTCTCTCTGTTACTTATAAAAAGAGAAATAGAGTACTAGTTTGTTTAAATGGTGCTGGTTTGATACCAACTTATGAAAATTTTCTACCAATACTTGAAAAACTTCCTTCCTCAATGGGCTACCTTACAATTGATTTTCCAAATACAGGAAGGAGTTCTATTCATATCAGACAGGACTTGATTTTGACAATCTGGTTGATACGGTATACGAAATTCTGAAAGGATTGGAAATTTCTGATTATATACTATGTGTTCATAGTTTAGGTGGTGTTTTGGCTTTAAAGTTGATGAGTAAACCAATTAAGTGTCAAGCATTGATAGCACTTGAACCGACAACGAAAAAAATAATGTTTGCTGATTTTTCCAAAAATCCTTATCCAGAAATGGAAGATCAAATGAGGATGATTGAAGAATGTGGGCCCGAAAATTATTTCAAGGGACTAACTCAAGCAACATTTGAACCCTGAAACTGATAGACTGATTTGGGAATTGATGGAAACAAGAGGATTTAGAGTTGGAAAAAGCAAGTTCCTGGTTTCCAGATATCTGGAAATATTACTGCTGAAGATTTTGATAGTTTGTCCTTAGCAGATAATATTCCTATTTTCATATTTTGTCAGGCGTATAGAGAAAAAGAGTACAGAGATTCAGAATATTGGAGTACTAAAACAAAACTCATTCTAGGTGGAAATCATCACTATCTACAGTGGTCAGAGTCGGAAAAAAATTGCAACTATTATTAGAGACTTGTAGTGATAAACTAATTAAAAGAGGAAATGTAGATAATAAAATGAATTACTTTAATGTTGGGAAAGATTGTCAATACCCAAGGCTTACAAGGAGAAATGCGGGTCTTGTCTGTGACAGACTTTGCGGAAGAGCGCTTTAAAAAAAGGAGCTGAGTTGGCTCTCTTTGATGAGAAGGATCAGTTTCGTCCAAACAGTGACCATTGCTAGCCACCGCAAGCACAAGAACTTTCGATATCATCAAGTTTAAGGATATGTACCATATCAATGCCATCGAAAAAAATTCAAAGGGCTTTAGCCTCAAGGTTGCGGAAGAAGACTTGACGGATTTGGATGATGGGCGAGTTTTATTACCATGAGATCATCGGCCTTGATGTTTATGAAAAATGACCAGCTAATCGGTCAGATCAAGGAAATCCTGCAACCAGGTGCCAATGATGTCTGGGTAGTCAAACGCAAAAGGCAAACGAGACCTTCTCTTGCCTTATATCCCACCAGTGGTGCTCAATATCGATATCCCAGGCAAATCGGGTCGATGTGGACATCTTTAGAAGGGTTAGACGATGAAGATTGATATTTTAACCCTCTTTCCAGAAATGTTTTTCTCCTCTTGAGCATTCCATCGTCGGAAAGGCGCGTGAAAAGGGACTTCTCGAGATCAACTACCATAATTTCCGTGAAAATGCGGAGAAAGCGCGCCATGTGGATGATGAACCCTATGGTGGTGGGCAAGGGATGCTTCTACGCGCTCAGCCGAATTTTCGATGCCTTTGATGCGATTGAGAAAAAGAATCCGCGCGTGATCTTGCTGGATCCTGCTGGTCGGACCTTTGATCAAACTTATGCAGAAGAGTTGGCTCAGGAAGAAGAATTAATCTTTATCTGTGGTCACTATGAGGGGCTACGATGAGCGGATCAAGACCTTGGTGACAGATGAGATTTCTCTTGGCGATTATGTCCTGACGGGTGGCGAGCTAGCGGCCATGACCATGATTGATGCGACGGTACGCTTGATTCCAGAAGTGATCGGGAAAGAGTCCAGTCACCAGGATGACAGTTTCTCCTCTGGTCTCTTAGAGTATCCTCAATACACACGGCCTTATGAATACAGAGGAATGACAGTTCCAGATGTTCTCATGAGTGGTCATCATGAAAATATCCGTCAGTGGCGCCTCTATCAGAGTTTGAAAAAGACCATAGAACGTCGGCCAGACTTGCTAGAAAACTATGAGTTGACAGCAGAAGAAGAGAAGATGTTGGAACAAATTAAACAAGAAGAATAACAGCGTCAGCTGTTTTTCTTTTGCCTCAAAAATTTATGAAAAAAACTTTTTAAACCTACTAGTTATTGGTAACAAAATGTGGTATGCTAAGGGGTAGAGAAACTTCAAGAAAATGATTAAGTTTTGGGGGTGAGTTTAATGGGAAAGAAATTAGGAAAATCGGTTTTCACGACAGGGATTGCTGCAACAACGGTCCTATCTGGTATGTTTCATCACAAAGCAAATGCCGAAGAGGTCAAGCAAAATGAAAATCCAGAAACCAACAGCACGGAAGTAGTTGAAAAACCAATTACAGTTGATGAGTTGAAGCAAATCACAGCTCAAAAAGGGCAAGTGGTGAAAGATGTCCACTACCAAGAGCAAAAAGTGATCGATGCTCAAACAGAAGTCTAAGGCGGCTGGACAAGAGTTGGAAGAAAAGAAAGCAGAAGTGACGGATGCGGAAAACCTCATCGCAACAACTTCGGATGCCCAAGTTCAGAATGCAGAAAATGACGTCAAGGTGGCTCAAGCCTATGTGACCATCGAAGAAAATAAGGTTCGAGAAGCAGAAGCTGCTCATGACCAAGTCGTAGAGGCTGTTCGTCAACAGGAAAATCAGGTTACTGCTCAGGAATCTTTGGTCGATGTAGCACAAAATGAATTGAACCAAGCTAAAGCACCGATTTCAAATGATGAGAATGTGCTAAATCAAGCCTTGTTGGAACAAAGTCAAGTCGAGCAAAGTATCCGAGAATCTCAGAATTACCTTGCGACCTTGCAAGCGAGTCAGCAAACCGGTTCAGATACAGTGGCTCAAATTGAGAACGATATTCAACTGGCTCAAACGCGTCTGACAGATTTGAAAGCGGTCATCGCTACCAAAAGGAAGCAGAGTTGGCGACCTTAGAACAAGCGTGACCAATAGCCCAGTTCAGTTGAGTCAAGCGACTTATGAAGGTTATTTGCAACACTTAGCTGACAATGGCAATGAAGCTGCAGCAAGTGCTTTAGCCCTCTACAAGCGTGGTCGGGAAGAAGACGGCTTGACAGTTGGAGAGTCTGGATCTTTGCAAGCCAACCTTCGAGCTCTTGAAATTGCGGATGCCATTAATAGCTATCGTCGCAACGCCGGCTTGCCTGAATTGGAGCTGGATCCTTATTCCCTTCCTGCCAGTCAAGTACAGTTAGAATACTTCAAAAAAGCTAACTGGCATATGTTTAAGTATTTGCCAAACGAGAACATTGCATATGGCTTCTCACCTGCTGGTGCGGTTGACTTTTGGTACAATGAAAAAGCGGCTTATCAAGAAGTAGCGGCTCAATATGGTCTACCAACAGACGAAACTCAAATCGATGCCAACGATATCTATATGAAGATTGGGGCTGAGGCCTTTGCTAAGGTTGGTCACTATCTCCAAATGGTAGACAACAAAGCGACAGCTTTATCAGTCGCTTATGACCCTAGCAATGCCATGTCAGAAGCGGCTTTCTTACACAGTCCAGTCAACTCAGCAGTGTCAACCAATGCACTTTCTTACCAATTGCGTCAGGGAGCTGGGGCTACGACGACAAGATCAGATGTCAAAGCAAAATCTGATGAAGTCGCTAATCTCAAGCTGGACAAGGCCAATCAAGAGTCTCAAATCATTATCTTGCAAGGAAAGTTAGAAGATGCCCGCCATGCCAATTCGAATGTGGCAGTAGAGATGGCCAATGTTCAAAAAGACCATCCAAAACTACAAAATTCTTCTTGTCAGCAAGGATCATGCAGTTGAAAAAGCAAAAGCGACTCTTGGTGTATCTCGAGGTCGGATTGAAGCAGCTATCCAACCAAAAGAAGCAGCGCTTCAAAAAGCGAAAGATTTGTTAGCAGCTGCGCGTGAGAAATTAGATCTTTTAAAAGCAGAAGAAGCAGAAAAAGCCCAAGTCGTTCAAGAAGCGCATGAGGGCTTGAAGGCGGCGCAAGAGCGCCTGGTTGTCGCTGAAAAAAACGTCTTTCTGACTTTTAAAAATGCTCCAGAATTATTGGTCAAAGCCCAATCTGTTTTATCAGCTGCGGTGGCTAATTTAGAAAATAAAAAAGAAAAATTAGAAGCCGAATTCACAACTCTTCAATCTTATCAAAGTGTCGTGGAACTGTTGAATTCTCAATATGAAGATCTAGCGTCACGAATGGATCCAGCTATTTTAGAAGCAGCAGATATGCCAATGGATATCCGCTCAAGCAATCCAACCACTTTTTCGGATAGACCAACAGTTCTTCCAACAAGTACCAATAGTCCGCAAGTGCAAGCACCAACAGCTACTCCAGCTCCAAAACAAGAAGCCAAAAGTAGAAGAAATCAAACCCAAAAAAGAAAACAGCCAAGCTGTGGCAAGTGCAGATTCTTCCAAATATGCAGTAGCAACAACAGGTGTTGCCGTTGGGCTACTTGCTGGATTGTTTGGTTTCAAGAAAAAGAAACAATCTTCAAATAATGATTAAGACATACAGAAGATAGAGTGGATGCTTAGACACTTTATTGCTTAAAAATCTTCAAAAGAAGATATATGAGGGTGGGAAAAGAACTCTTTTAACAAAAATGAGTTCTTTCCTGCTCTTTTTGTACACTTTTAGAATTTTTGAAAGAAAATGATAGAAAATGATAAAAAGTGTTGACATTTTTTGGAGATGGAGTATAATAGTCCTTGTAATCGATTGCAAAAGGAGGAGAAATGCTTAAGTCTGAACGAAAACAATTTATCCTCGAAAAGGTATTGAAGGAAAAATTTGTTTCCTTAGAAACCCTTGTACAAGAACTGGGGACGTCTGAATCAACGGTTCGACGTGACTTGGATGAATTAGAAGCTGAAAGTAAACTTCGCCGGGTTCACGGCGGTGCGGAAAAGCCTGCATTTTTCTTCAAGAGGAAGAAAGCAATAAAGAAAAAAATCTATCAAAAAAACATTCAAGTTAAGTCAAAGATCGCTGTAAAAGCAGCGGAATTGATCAAAGATCATGATGTGATCTTTATCGATGCCGGGACGACCAATGAACTCTTGGTACAAGAAATTGTCAATCCAACAGTAACCGTGGTGACCAACTCGATTCACCATGCGACCAAGTTGGTCGAGCGAAATGTTCCAACGGTCATCATCGGTGGGAAGGTAAAATCTTCTACAGATGCTAGTATCGGAGGGATCGCCCTCAATCAGATCGGTCAGTTGAATTTTGACAAGGCCTTTCTTGGAATGAATGGAATCGATGATGAATTTTACAGCACTCCAGACCTGGAAGAAGGATCTGTCAAGCGTGCGATTATCGAAAATGCGAAAAAAACCTACATCCTAGCGGATGATTCGAAAATTGGGGTGACATCCTTTGTCAAAGTGGCTCCTATTAAGCGAGCCATGATTATCACCAATCAAAGTGAACCGCAACGATTAAAGGTTTTAAAAGAAAAAACGGAGGTTATAGAGGTTTGATTTATACAGTTACACTGAATCCAGCAATTGACTATATTGTCCGTCTCGATCATGTAGAGACCGGAGCGGTCAATCGGATGGCTTCGGAAGATAAATTCGCCGGTGGTAAAGGGATCAATGTCAGTCGTGTCTTTGAAGCGTCTCGATATCGAGAACACAGCGACTGGATTTATCGGTGGTTTCACAGGACGCTTCATTGAAGACGTACTGACCAGCGAAGACATTTCAACCAACTTTGTGACAGTGGACCAAGATACACGGATCAATGTCAAGATCAAAGGCTGATGAGGAAACAGAAATCAATGGGAATGGTCCAGAAGTGACGGAAGCTCAGTTGCAAGAATTGCTCAACATCTTATCGAGCTTAACAGCAGATGATGTGGTAGTCTTTGCAGGATCTGCCCCATCTTCACTTGGAAATGCCGTTTACAAACAATTGATCGCAGCAACACGTGCGACAGGTGCGCAAGTGGTTTGCGACTTTGAAGGGCAAACCTTGATTGATTCCTTGGAGTTCAATCCCCAATTGGTCAAACCAAACAACCATGAATTGGGAGATATCTTTGGCGTTACCTTGACGGAATTGCCAGAAATTGAACGTTATGCTAAAGAGATTTTGGCCAAGGGTGCACAAAACGTCATTATTTCCATGGCGGGTGATGGTGCTCTCCTTGTCAGTCCAAACGGTACTTACTTCGCAAAACCAATCAAAGGTCAAGTGAAGAACTCTGTTGGGGCTGGAGATTCCATGGTAGCTGGCTTCACTGGGAAGCTCGCAACAACAGGAGATGTCATCGAAGCCTTCAAATGGGGCGTGGCTTGTGGCACAGCAACCACCTTCTCAGATGACTTGGCGACAGCTGACTATACAAAAGAAACTTATGAAAAAAAGTAGAGGTAGAAAAACTATGAAAATTCAAGACGTTTTTAAATAAAAAAACGTGATGTTGTTTGACCTTCAGGCAACAGATAAAGAGGGCGTGATCAATGAGATGGTCCAATCGCTCGTTGACAATGGTGTGGTGACAGATTTTGACACTTTCAAGGCTGGAATCATGAACCGTGAAGCACAAACTTCAACTGGTTTGGGTGACGGAATTGCCATGCCCCACAGCAAAAAAACGAAGCAGTCAAAAGAAGCAACAGTCTTTGTTTGCAAAAATCAAACAAGGGTGTGGACTACGCATCACTTGATGGCCAACCAACAGACTTGTTCTTCATGATCGCGACTCCAGAAGGAGCCAACGACACTCACTTGGCGACCCCTTGCTGAATTGTCTAAGTACTTGATGAAACCAGGTTTTGCAGACAAACTTCGCCAAGCAAGCACTCCTGATCAAGTGATCGCGACCTTTGATGCAGAAGAGCAAGAAGCTGCAGCTGAAGAAGCGAAAAAAAGCAGAAGCGGTCAAAGAAGCGACTTCATCTGACAAACCATCTCATCGTTGCCGTTACAGCATGTACAACAGGGTATCGCCCACACTTACATGGCAGAAGAAGCCCTCATCAAAAAAAGGTGAAGAAATGGGTGTTACGGTCCGCGTTGAAACCAACGGGTGCATCTGGTGTCGGTAACCGCTTGACAGCTGAAGAAATCGCCAAAAGCTGAAGGGGTCATCATTGCGACTGATAAAGCAGTTGAAACCGCTCGTTTCGATGGCAAAAAAATTGATCTCTAAACCAGTCGCGACTGGTATCCGTCAGACAGAAGAATTGATCCAAACCATCTTGGATGGCAAAAGCAGATGTCTTCCACGCTGAAAAATGCTGCACAAGCTAGCGCTAGCCAAGAAAAAAATTGAGCTTAGGGTGGAGCCTTTCTACAAACACCTGATGAGTGGGGTTTCTCAAATGCTTCCCATTCGTTATCGGTGGTGGTATCTTGATCGCCCTTGCCTTCTTGATCGACCAAGTTCTTGGTGTGCCTCAAGATCAATTGTCTAGTCTTGGTTCTTATCATGTATTAGCAGCACAATTTAAAACAATTGGTGGAGTAGCCTTTGGCTTCATGCTTCCTGTACTTGCAGGTTACATTGGATTCTCAATCGCTGAAAAACCTGGTTTTGTAGCAGGGTTTATCGCTGGATCTATTGCTAGCTCAGGTTCAGCATTTGGAAATATCGCCTACGGTGCTGCTAAAGGTGAATTACCAGCAGCCGTATCATCAGGTTTCCTTGGAGCTTTGGTAGGTGGTTTCCTAGCAGGTGGAGTGATTCTAGTTCTTCGTAAAGCTCTTGCAGGTCTTCCACGTTCACTCGATGGTATCCGCTCTATCCTTCTCTTGCCATTACTTGGTGTTGGTTTGACAGGATTCTTGATGTTCCTCATCAATATTCCAATGGCTGCTATCAATACTGGTCTTAACAACTTCCTTTCAAGCTTGTCAGGTAGCTCAGCTGTCCTTCTTGGACTTCTCGTCGGCGGTATGATGGCTGTCGATATGGGTGGACCAGTTAACAAAGCCGCTTATGTCTTCGCTACAGGTACACTTGCTGAATCTGTTGCTTCAGGTGGTTCTATTGTTATGGCAGCTGTTATGGCAGCTGGTATGGTTCCTCCATTGGCAGTATTCGTAGCAACTGTATTGTTTAAAGATAAATTCACACAAGAAGAACGTGATTCAGGTTTGACAAACATCGTTATGGGTCTTTCCTTCATCACAGAAGGTGCCATTCCATTCGGTGCAGCTGACCCAGCTCGTGCCATCCCAAGCTTCATCGCAGGTTCAGCATTGACAGGTGCTCTTGTTGGTCTTGCAGGCTTGAAACTCATGGCTCCTCACGGAGGAATCTTCGTTATCGCTCTTACATCAAATCCACTTCTATACATCTTGTTCGTATTGATCGGTGCAGTCGTAAGTGGTATCTTGTTCGGATTGCTTCGCAAACCTAAAAACTAAATATGATTAAAAGGTTGGGAATGCCCAACCTTTTTTATTGCGAAAAAACACCAACTAGTGATGAAGTTGCGAATCTCCTTATATTTCGATATGATAGTAAAAAGCATTTTTTCTTGGAGGAACAATGAGAAAAAAGAAGAAATACCTTATTGTGGGAATAATAGTCATGATCCTATCAGGAGGGACAATCATCGGCTTACAACATCCAAATTTGTTTTCAAAAAAGATCTATCCAACAAAGCATGTCAGTAGCAAAGGACAACAGTTAGAAGAGGTAAAGAAACATGGAAAAGAAATCGAAGATTTTGTAAAATCTCAAAGTCCTAAAGTTGAATCTGTCCAGATTGCTTGGGATGAAACGCAATGGGATGAGATAGGAAATGGTACGCCACAAGGAGGTGGCGAAATTCTTATTGTCTATGGAGGATTTAATCATATTCAAAATTCAAGTTGGAGTGTTTTGGTCTATTTAAAAGACGGTAAAAACGGCGAAAAAGATTTAATAGAAGGAATTGGTAGCGGTAGTCCGCTTCGTGTAGGAGGAGAATATTTTGACGAGTAGCCTTCTAAAAACTTTTCGCAGTTTATTAGATTCTTAGTTGGGAAGGAAAACAGATAAATGAAAAAGAAATTAATTATTGCTGGTTCATTAGTTCTAGTCATTGCGGTAGCTGTTTTTGGCTTACTTACCTTTCTGGATCACCAAAAACAAGAAAAGGCCAAGCAGGAACGCGAGAAATATGAAAAATACGATTACTACACTGGTAAATGGGAAATTGATTCCTAAAAATTGAAAATATTAGAGTATACGGCAATGTCCAAGAGTTTATCAACTTGTACCAACTATTTGTCCCAGCGAACACCAATCTCTATGAAGGAATGACAATTCCAGCAGAATTGAGTAAGGATGGACAGGTCCATCAAGTGAAGACTAAAGAAGAGTTTGAAGCTTATTTTGATGTAGAAAGGTATTGCCTTAAATAAAGGACGCCTAGTATTGGTTGAACAAGATAACAAGGGGGGTAAATTGGACTTCTCTTTTGGTTAGATACTATTCCACTAAAACATGTCCATAAAATCATACTAACATCATGCCAATCAAATTAGATTTCGTTATAATTGGAACAACTTTTCCTTTTCAAGGAGGATGCATCATGAAAAAAGGGAGACTGGCCATTCTTTTAGCTATCACTTCTGTAATAGCAGGAGGTGTGATCATTACTAGTCAAAAGAAAAATCTATCTACAAATGGCGCTCAACAGAGTAAGCAATTGAGCACAAAAGAGAAGCAACTGGCTTATTTAAAGGAACACGAAAAAGATATGGCCGATTTTGTAAAATCGTTGAGTCCTAAAGTTAAAAGTGTCCAGTTTAATTGGGATAGTATGGAAGTTGGTCAGGTAGGCAATGGGACTCCTCAAGGTGGTGGCTATATGTTAACGCTTAGAGGAAAGGTGAATCAGAATGAACAAACGAAATTTATGGTTGGCTTTTCTATAGATAATGCTACCAGCACACCAAAGGAATTTGGAATTTATGAGATGCAACCCATAAGAATTTATAGGGATGGCGGTTGGTATTATTATGACTAATCGTCATTCAAAAGTTTTTATCTTTTTTTCAATCCTTACAAAAGAGTTAGCGAAGATTTGAGAAAAACAAGTTAAAGAATTGCCAGTCTTCCCTGGTCTTTTCCTCTTGTGCTAGTAAAAAAATCACCTCATTCGGCGTTGGTATCTTGAGCTGAATTATGATATAATAAGCCTATCGCATATTTTTAGGAGAATAAAAATGGATATTCAACGTGAAAAAGAATTTGTCAGCCAATACCACTATGATGCTCGTAATTTTGAGTGGGAAAAAGAAAATGGCATCCCTGAAACAAAAGTAGATGTAAACTTTCAATTAATCAATCGTGATCAAGAACAAAACACAACTTCTTTGATTGTCATCTTGAGCTACATGATCGTTTTTGACGGTTTTGTGATCAGTGGAACCATCACTCAAATCAACCACTTGTTTGGTCGTTATGTCAATGAACCAAGTGAATTCAGCAAAGACGAAGTGGAAGAATTGGCTCGCCCTTGCTTGAATATGCTCAACCGTTTGACTTATGAAGTCACAGAAATTGCCCTCGATTTACCGGGTATTAATTTGGAGTTTTAATCAATGAAATTAGCAGTGATCACGGATTCGTCTGCCTATTTACCGCAAGACGTGCTCCATCACGACGACTTATTTATTTAGAGATCCCGATCTATATAGATGGGGAGTCTTATGTTGAAGGGAAGAACCTGACACATGATGAGTTCTACCAAAAGATGGCGGCGTCTAAGGAATTGCCAAAGACTAGCCAGCCGAGTGTTGCAGAGTTAGAAGAAGGCTTATCTGGTTTGACAGCTAAGGGCTATACGCATGCTATCGGTCTTTTCTTGTCATCTGGTATTTCTGGTTTCTACCAAAATATCCAATATTTGAAGGACGAATTTGAAGGCTTGACCGTCGAATTTCCGGACTCAAAAATCACCAGTGCTCCTCTAGGGATGATGGTAGAAGACTGCTTGAAATGGGCTGGTGAAGGCCGTTCCTTCGACGAGATTGTTGCCAATGTCCAACACCAGATTGATGGAACCTCTGCCTATATCATGGTGGATGATTTGAACCACTTGGTTAAAGGTGGTCGTCTGTCAAATGGGGCTGCCATTCTTGGGAACCTCTTGAGCATCAAGCCTATTCTTCATTTTAATGATGAAGGCGTGATTGAGGTCTTTGAGAAAGTCCGGACGGAAAAGAAAGCCATGAAACGCTTGGTAGAGATTGTTGTATCTGATATCGCAGATGGTCATTACCAAGTCTTTGTCATCCATGCCAATGTCCCTGAAAGCAGAAGCACTTCGCCAACTGCTCATTGAAGAAGGAGTGGAAGGTGACATTCCTTTTGCTACCTTTGGAGGAGTTATTGGGACGCACTTAGGTGACCATAGCTTAGCAGTTGGGTATATCCCCATCGTTTAAGGAGAATTCTATGTCAATTAAAGTCATTATCGCAGGTTTCAAGGGAAAAATGGGACAAGCAGCCTACAAGATGGTGTCTGAAGATCCTGAGTTAGAATTAGCTGGCTTGATCGATCCATTTACTGATGAGACAGAGGTTGCAGGAGTCCCTGTCTTTAACCGCAAAGAAGATCTTGTGGGTCTAGAGGCAGATGTTTGGGTAGATTTTACCATGCCCAAGGTCGCTTACGAAAATACTCGCTTTGCAATTGAGAATGGCTTTGCGCCTGTTGTGGGAACGACTGGATTCACTCCTGAGCAGATCCAAGAATTGACAGACCTTTCACGTGAAAAGGGCCTGGGTGGCTTGATCGCGCCGAACTTTGCCATCGGAGCCGTGCTCTTGATGCAATTTGCAGCGCAAGCAGCCAAGTATTTCCCGAATGTGGAAATCATCGAATTGCACCACGATAAGAAAAAAGATGCACCGAGTGGAACAGCGATTAAGACCGCTGAGTTGATCTCTGAGAAGCGCGAGAAGATCCAGCAAGGTGCAGCAGATGAAGAAGAGTTGATGCCTGGAGCAAGAGGTGCAGAGTTTGAAGGGATGCGCATCCATTCGGTTCGATTGCCTGGCCTAGTCGCTCACCAAGAGGTGATTTTTGGTAGCCAAGGCGAAGGGTTGACTCTCCGTCATGATTCCTATGATCGTGTTTCCTTCATGACAGGAGTAAATCTAGGAATTAAAGAAGTTGTCAAGCGTCATGAGCTTGTCTATGGTTTGGAACACTTACTATGAGATTAGAAAAGATGCCTTCTGAGTTTCAGGAGGCTTTACCAATATTAGAGAAGATTAAAGCAGCTGGTTTTGAGGCCTATTTTGTCGGGGGATCTGTCCGTGATGCCCTCTTGGATCGTCCCATTCACGATGTCGATATCGCTTCCTCCTCATACCCAGAAGAGACCAAGGCGATTTTTGATCGCACAGTAGATGTCGGTATCGAACATGGGACCGTCTTGGTCCTTGAAAATGGGCAAGAATATGAAATTACGACCTTCCGGACGGAGGATGTCTATGTCGATTATCGCCGTCCAAGCTCCGTGTCTTTTGTACGCTCACTAGAAGAAGACCTCAAGCGTCGTGATTTTACGGTGAATGCCTTTGCCTTAAATGAAAAAGGAGAAATTGTTGATCTCTTTCATGGACTAGAAGATTTAGAAAACAAGGTTCTTCGGGCGGTTGGCCTTCCAAACGAACGGTTTAACGAAGATGCGCTCCGGATCATGCGAGGATTTCGTTTTCAAGCCAGTCTCGGCTTTGAATTAGATGAGGCAACCTTTGATGCTATGAAGGAGTGTGCTCCCTTACTAGAGAAGATTTCAGTAGAGCGTACCTTCATCGAGTTTGATAAACTCTTGCTTTCTCCATACTGGAGACAGGGCTTGGAAGCCATGCTGGCAAGTGGAGCCTATCACTATCTGCCAGAGATGAAGGATCGCAAAGAAGCGATCGAGCGTTTGTTTGACATAGAGCTGGAATATACCTTTTCAACTTCTGAGCAAGCCTGGGCTGCTTTGGTCTTAGCACTAGAGATTCAAGATATTCCAAAATTCTTTAAGAAATGGAAGACCTCTAGAGACTTTGCCAAGACGGTGGAGCAGATCGTGGAGATTCTAAAGCTCCGAGAAAAAGGAAGTCTAGACAAGCGTGCCTGCTACAAGTATGAGAAGCATTTGTTGCTAGTGGCTGAAGAGCTCCGTGAAGCGTATGCCTTGAGTGTGGATTATTTGGCCATTGAGCGTGTCTATGATAGCTTGACCATTCATGATAAGCATGAAGTGGTGGTCAATGGCGGTATGCTGATCAAAGAATATGGTTTTCAACCAGGTCCAGCCTTGGGAGAGATTTTGACAAGATCGAATATGCCATTGTCGATGGGGAACTGGCCAATGAGAAAGAGGCCATCATTGCCTATATCCAGCAAGCAAAAGAGGAGGAAAAATGAGCGATTTTATTGTCGATAAATTAACCAAATCTGTCGGAGATAAGACCGTCTTTCGTGAGATTTCCTTTATCATTCACGACTTGGATCGGATCGGATTGATCGGGGTCAATGGGACTGGAAAGACCACGCTGTTAGATGTGTTGTCTGGTCGCTCTGGATTTGATGGAGATGTGAGTCCTTTTTCTGCCAAGAGTGATTATACGATTGGTTACTTGACGCAGGAGCCAGACTTTGATGATCAAAAGACGGTTCTGGATACAGTATTATCTAGTGATTTGCGTGAAATGCAGCTGATTCGTGATTATGAATTCTTGATGGCGGATTACCGAGAAGAGAACCAAGCACGTCTTGAAAAGGTCATGGCGGAGATGGATTCACTCAATGCTTGGGAAATCGAGAGTCAGGTCAAGACAGTCCTTTCAAAACTTGGGATTGAAGACTTGAATGCCAAAGTTGGGGATCTATCTGGGGGCTTGCGTCGTCGGGTGCAACTGGCCCAAGTTTTGCTGTCTCATCACGACCTGCTTTTACTAGATGAGCCGACCAACCATCTGGACATTGATACCATCGAATGGTTGACCAATTTCTTGAAGAACTCTAAGAAAACCGTGCTCTTCATTACCCACGATCGCTATTTCTTGGATAATATCTCGACGCGGATCTTTGAGCTGGATCGAGGTGGCTTGATCGAGTATCAGGGCAACTACCAGGATTATGTCCGCTTAAAGGCTGAGCAAGACGAGCGTGATGCCGCCCTTCTTCATAAGAAGCAGCAACTCTATAAGCAAGAGTTGACCTGGATGCGGCGTCAGCCTCAGGCGCGTGCGACCAAGCAACAGGCACGGATCAATCGATTCCATGATCTCAAGCAAGACTTGTCTGGTCAAAGCAACCAGACGGATTTGGAGATGAACTTTGAGACCAGCCGAATCGGAAAGAAAGTCATCGAGTTTAAAGATGTGAGTTTTGCTTTTGAAAACAAGCCGATTTTAAAGAACTTTAACCTCTTGGTGCAAAAACAAAGACCGCATTGGGATTGTCGGGGATAATGGCGTCGGCAAGTCCACCCTACTTAATCTGATCGCTGAGCGACTCCAGCCTCAGTCAGGGCAAGTCATCATCGGGGAAACTGTGCGGGTGGCTTATTTCTCTCAACAGATCGATGGGTTGGATGAGAGCAAGCGCGTGATTAATTTCCTCCAGGAAGTTGCTGAGGAAGTGAAGACGACCGTTGGAACTACTTCGATCGCAGATCTTTTAGAGAAATTTCTCTTCCCACGCTCTATGCACGGAACCTTGATTGAAAAACTCTCCGGTGGGGAGAAGAAGCGCCTCTTTCTCTTAAAACTCTTGATTGAAAAACCCAATGTGCTTCTCCTCGATGAGCCGACAAATGACTTGGATATCGCCACCTTGACGGTTTTGGAAAACTTCCTTCAAAACTTTGGAGGTCCCGTTATTACCGTTAGCCACGACCGCTATTTCTTGGACAAGGTCGCAAGTAAGATCCTGGCTTTTGAAAATGGGGGCATTCGTGAGTTCTTTGGCAATTATACGGATTACCTGGATGAAAAAGCCTTTGAAGCTGCTCAAGTAACGGCCAGTCACAAGGTTGAAAAAGAGAAACCTGTCAAGCCAAAAGAAGAGAAGAAGCGCATGAGCTACATGGAGAAGCAAGAGTGGGCGAGCATTGAAGCAGATATCGAAGCCATTGAAAATCGGATCGCAGAGATTGAAGTGGAGATGAATGAAAACGGCTCTGACTTTGGCAAATTGTCAGCCCTTCAAAAGGAATTGGATCAGGAAAATGAGCGATTGCTTGAGAAGTACGATCGTTATGAATACCTGAGCGAATTAGATGAATAAGGAGGCCCTATGAATCAATTGAACCGGATATCCCTTGGGATTTCAGCCACTATTTTTACCATTATCGGTATCGTCTTGTTTATCAATCCGATTGAGCACATCGGCTCATTTAGCTGGTTGATTTCCTGTGGCTTCTTTTTAATTTCCCTTTCGCGTTTTTCACGCTATTACCGATTGCGCCAAGCTGGTGTCATTCAGCAGCAACAGCTCTTTCACAGTATGGTCGCCTTGGTTTTTGCGGTCTACTTACTGCTCTATGGCTATAAGACCTTGCCGATTGTCTTTCCAGTTACCTTAGGAATTTGGCTCATCTATCGTTCGATTTTGAACTTCAGAAAAGCCAATTTCTACTCGAGGAAGGTTGAAGAACTGTCCAAACGTTATATTTTCTTTGCCTTGCTACAGCTCTTCGTCGGCTTATTCTTAATCGTTAGTCCGCTTTCGATTAGCGTCTTTCTATTAAATATTATTGGTTTGATTTTCCTCATTTTAGGATTTCAATCCTTTAGTCTCTTGTTAAAAAGTTAAGAAAAGTTACGTGCAAACCTTTGCGTTTGATAAAAAGTCTGATATAATAGATCTGTAAGTGTTTACAAGTTTGAAAGGAGTTACAGATGTCTAAAAAAATTATTGGGATTGACCTTGGAGGAACTTCAATTAAGTTTGCCATCCTTACTTTGGATGGGGAAGTTCAAGAAAAATGGTCTATTAAAACAAATATCTTGGATGAAGGTAGCCATATCGTAGATGATATGATCGAATCCATCGCGCATCGTTTGAAAATGCTTGAGCTTGATGCTTCTGAATTCCAAGGAATTGGAATGGGTTCACCTGGTGTGGTCGATCGTGAGAAGGGAACCGTTATCGGTGCCTACAACTTGAACTGGAAGACCCTTCAACCAGTCAAAGAAAAGATCGAAAGTGCCCTTCATATTCCATTCTTTATCGATAATGATGCCAACGTTGCTGCTTTGGGTGAACGTTGGAAAGGGGCTGGTGAAAACCAACCAGATGTTGTCTTCATGACACTTGGTACTGGTGTCGGCGGTGGGATCGTCGCTGAAGGTCGTCTCTTGCACGGTGTGCGTGGAGCTGCTGGGGAACTTGGTCACATCACAGTTGACTTTGATGATCCAATCCAATGTACCTGTGGTAAAAAAAGGCTGTCTTGAAACGGTTGCCTCAGCAACTGGGATCGTTAACTTGACTCGTCGTTACGCCGATGAGTACGAAGGAGACGCTCAATTGAAAGTCTTGATCGACAATGGAGAAGAAGTAACAGCTAAAACGGTCTTTGACCTAGCAAAAGAAGGCGACGCTCTTGCTTTGATCGTCTACAAGAACTTCTCACGTTACCTTGGACTTGCTGCAGCCAACATCGGTTCAACCTTGAACCCATCTAAGATCGTTATCGGTGGTGGGGTTTCTGCTGCTGGAGACTTCCTCTTGGATGGTGTGCGCAAAGTCTTTGAAGAAAACTCATTCCCACAAGTGCGTGAATCTACTCAATTGGCACTTGCTACTTTGGGAAATGACGCCGGTGTGATCGGTGCTGCATCCCTTGTATTACAATAAGATGAAATGGAGATCTGGCTCGTGCTGGGATCTCCTTTTTTTCTGTCTCCTGTGATATAATGAAGACAAAACTGGATTCAAGGAGAGTATATGACAAAAGCAGATACAATTTTTAAAGAAAACATTCGAAAAATCATGGAAGAAGGGGTCTGGTCAGAGCAGGCGCGTCCCAAGTACAAGGATGGTAGAACGGCTAACTCCAAGTACATCACGGGAGCCTTTATGGAATTCGATCTCGCAAAAGGTGAGTTCCCTATCACGACCCTTCGTCCCATCGCGATTAAATCAGCCATCAAAGAGATGCTCTGGATCTACCAGGATCAGTCAAATAGCTTGGATCTTTTAGAAGACAAGTACAATGTCCACTACTGGAATGACTGGGAAGTGGGAGATAGCCGGACAATCGGTCAGCGCTATGGAGCTGTTGTCAAAAAGCATGACATTACGAATAAGATCCTCAAGCAATTAGAGGCCAATCCTTGGAATCGCCGCAATATCATCTCGCTTTGGGATTATGATGCCTTTGAGGAGACCGACGGACTCTTGCCCTGTGCTTTCAGACTATGTTTGACGTACGGCGCGTGGATGGGGAAATCTATCTAGATGCGACCTTGACCCAGCGTTCAAATGATATGTTGGTAGCTCACCATATCAATGCCATGCAATATGTAGCTCTTCAGATGATGATTGCCAAGCACTTTGGCTGGAAGGTTGGGAAGTTCTTTTACTTCATTAATAACCTTCACATCTATGACAATCAATTTGAACAAGCAGAAGAATTGCTTCGTCGCGAGCCCTCTGATTGCCAACCGCGCTTGGTCTTGAATGTGCCAGACGGGACCAATTTCTTTGACATCAAACCAGAAGATTTTGAACTGGTCGATTATGATCCAGTAAAGCCACAGTTGAAGTTTGATCTTGCGATTTAGTGATAAATCAAGGTTTTTTGATGCCCTTATCTATGGGTAAAATCCTTTCAGAATTAAAACAATTTCAGCTAAAAATTTTTACTCATTTTTGAGTCAAAACATTTTGAAAATCGTTCGGGTTTTGTTAAAATAGATAAGGTTTGGAAAAACTAAACAATTTTAAAAAGAATGTTAATTTATAGATAAATATGGAGGTCCATTAGATGGGGAAAGACTTATTTAATGATCGTATTAGCAGATTCTCAATTCGTAAATTGAATGTGGGTGTTTGCTCAGTACTTTTGGGAACACTTGTCATGGTTGGGACAGCCGCAAGTGCAGCCGCTGAAGAAAAGACAGATACAAGCAGTGATAGTGTAGCAGCAGTTGCAACAGCGTCAGAAGCGCCAGCGACGTCAACAGCTACTTCAGCAGCATCAACAGCTGAAACAACTAGCACAGCTGCAACAACTTATGAAGCGAGCCCCAGCTGTAACTTCAACCGCAGCTTCAACTAGCGAAGCAAGTAGCACAAGTACAGCAAAGCATCAGCAACATCAACGGTTGCAACTACTTCTGAAACAGCAAGCTTGGAAGCTACTACACCAGTAAACAAGGCAGGAGAAGTAGCATCAACAACTGCAGATAAGAAAGAAGAAACAACTCTTTCAGCTGGACAAGGTGTACCAACAAACAATACAGTCGCAACAGAAGAGACAACCAACACTTCTCGCCGTCGTACTCGCCGTGCCCTTGGGGATGCCAATGATCCAAACTTGATCGGAGATGATGTAGAAGATGCAACTTCTACTCCAAAAGTTGAAAAACCTGGCTTTACAACAAATGTTGATGCCAAATCTATGGCTAGCCAAATCTCATGGTTGGACTTTGGAGATGTAGCTAACTGGACAGGAACTACTACAGTATTAGTTCCTAAAAAGTGAAGTTAAACCAACTGAGAACTTAGAAGAAAAAAATTGGCTCTTCAAGTTGGGTCTACCTATACCAAGGAAATCATGCCTGGTTATGTAGTTACTGTAAAAGTCAAATCCTTGAAACCTTTCCAAGCGACTGAAATCTATAAGAAACGGATGGAAAATCAAGGGGCTACAGAAGCTGAAAAAGCAACCTATGATCCAAATGCAAAAAATGGTTATGTAAGTGGAGTCACTTCAAATGCTGCTAAGCAAGCTTTTAACAATGGTGAAGAAGCCAAAATCGTCGCTGATGCCCAAAATAATTGGACTGAAATCAGATTTGAGAATATTGATACGAAAACCAAGAAGACTACCATAAGTTCAGCTTTGAATGGTGGAAATATTGGAGTTCAGTTTGAAATCTCTGCAACCTTCCGTGGTAAGACAGTTAAGCCAGCTATTGTTATGGCTGATGGGGAGTCTGCTAACCCAGGTGAATTAGTTATGTTTACTACCAATGGAGAAGGTTGGCAGCATATTGGAGAATGGAAAAAGTATACCAGACCAAGTACTTCTGAAACATATTCACCACAAGATACTGAAAATCTTTTTGGACCTAATCCTAAATTTAATAATACCAACTTAAACCAACTTCGTAGATCTACTGAAGTTGGACCAGAAAAGAAACCAGTAGCTTGGAAGTATTTTGGAAATCCTGACCAAGTTACAGGTGGTCTAGGAACCGGTATCTTTGGACCAAACATTTCTGCAGGTAATTATACTGTTCCAATCGTTATGACGCGTGGTGCCTCTGAAGTGGGGCTTTATGTCGCTTCAGGTGGTAAACAGTCAGCAATGCTAGGATTCTTCCCAATTGATGAAGGGGACGCTCCTGAGTCATACGGAAAAGCTATGCATACCATTGCAACTGTAGATGGCGTTACTGGAGCTAAAGTAAATCAACCGTATCTTGGTAACGTGAGTCCTGATATGGATGAGAATACGACTCTCGACTGGTTCGGTGATGATAAGGCAACTACGGCCGATGAAGGAATTAACCAATTGCTTCCAGATGAGCTTAAAGGTACAACCAATGAGATGATCAAGATGGACCGTACACGCCCAGGTAACTACAAGCTGTCAGTTCAAGCTCATACAGATGGAGCTTCAGAAGCACATATCTATGGTTGGGTAGACTTTAACCAAAATGGTAAATTCGATGAGGATGAACGCTCAAATCTCGCTACAATCACACAAGATGGCACTGTTGAGTTGACCTTTGCAAATAGCAAGACTTATATCGACCCTAGCGTTAAAGAACTAGGTGCTCGTGTTCGTATTGCCAAGAAAGCTACCGAGATTGAGAGCCCAACTGGTATGGCCTTCTCAGGGGAAGTGGAAGACTTCAGAACTCAAATTACGCACCCACCAAAAGGGGAATTCAAGGAAACAAGTGGTCCTCAAGGGGCGAAGCAAACTGCAACTGTAACCTTTACAGCACGTGGAGAACACAAGTATGAGCTTAATTCTAGTGCCGTTATTGACGAAACGGTAGAACCATACATCGTTGATAAAGATGGCAACCGTGCAACTCTTGATGCGGACGGTTACTATGTTGTCCCAGGTCAAGGGAAGTACAAGATTACTGCCAACGGTAAGGACGTAGATGTTGAATTTATCCCAGAAGATAACTTCCTTGGAACAGCTGATGGTATTTCTATCCGTCGTTCAGATAACAACGGTTACGATACTGGTTGGTCAACAAAATTCCCAGATCAAGAAGCAAACATTAATGGTCAGTTGAATACCATGGATGGTCAATACGTTCCAACAGTCACTCCAATTGAAATCGAAGGAGTTGACAAAACTTCGACTGATGTTCAAGGTGCGACTCAAAAAGAAACTCCAACCTTTAACACAACTGAGACTAACTCAAATGGTGACAAGATTGCCGTCACTCCAAGTGCCGAATATCCTGCTAAGTTGGTGGATCCTGCCACAGGTCTCACTACTGATGCGCCATCTGTAACAGTTGAAGGGGAAGGAACTTATACGATTAATCCTTCAACGGGTGAAGTAACCTTCACTCCAGATCCAAGCTTTACTGGTACAGCCAAAGGTGTGGATGTTACATTGTCAGCGCCAGTTGGTCGAAACAAAGAAGGTAAGGTTCAAGAGGAGTACATTAAGACTGCAACAGCTAAGTACACTCCAACTGTCACACCAATCACAGTGACTCCTACAGACAAGGTTTCTGCGGATGTTCAAAACGTTCCTCAAACCCAAACACCAACCTTTGATTTGAGTAATGATAAGACTGCTGAAATCACAAGCAAGAAATTGGTGGATCCCGCAACTGGTCAACCAACTGATGAAACAACTGTGACAGTAGCAGGTGAAGGTAGCTATACTATCGACCCAACGACTGGAGCAGTAACATTTACGCCAGAAAAAGACTTTGTTGGTACTGCAAAAGGAGTAACTGTTCAGGCAACTGCTACCATTACAAATGCCAATGGTAAGACTGCAACCATTACTTCAGATGCGACCTACACACCAACTGTTGTGCCAGCAGTTCCAACTGCAAACCCAGCAACTTCTAAAGATATCCAAGGTGCAACACAAATAGGGACACCAACCTTTGCAGGAAAAACTGTTCAAGTAAATGGTGAAGATAAAGCTATCACCATTAAAGAGAATAGCTACACGCTTTTGGATAATGATGGCAATGAAGTGACAAGTACACCAGCTTATGCTGCTGATGGTACGACTGAAATCGGTACATACACAATTGATCCTACAACTGGTCAAGTAACCTTCACACCGACTGACAAGTCATACACTGGCGCAGTCACACCAGCCAAGGTTCAAGCTGAAAGCTCAAACGGTATCAAGGTGGACACAACTTACACGCCTGAAATCGTTCCAGTAACACCAACAGCAACACCAGCTGAAACAGAAGATATCCAAGGTGCCACTCAAACAGGTAAACCTGAATTCAAAGGTGGAACTGTAACGGTTGATGGCGTTGAAAAGACTGTTGAAATCAATGAAGACGTTCCAGCAAAATTCGACGACGGCTCAACAACTAAGACAGTTGAAGGTGTTGGTACTTACACAGTAGCAGCAGATGGAACTGTGACATTTGTTCCTGAGAAATCATTTGTCGGAACTGCACCAGCAGTAACCGTTGTTCGTGAAGATAAGAACGGAACGAAAGCTTCTGCGACCTACACACCAACAGTATTACCTGTAACCCCAACTGCAACTCCAGCAGAAACAACAGACATTCAAGGTGCAACTCAAAAAGGTAAACCTGAATTCAAGGGTGGAACTGTGACTGTTGATGGCGTTGAGAAGACTGTTGAAATCAACGAAGATGTTCCAGCAACATTTGACGATGGCTCAACAACTAAGACAGTAGAAGGCGTTGGTACTTACACAGTAGCAGCAGACGGTACAGTTACATTTGTTCCTGAGAAATCATTCACAGGTAAAGCACCAGCCGTAACGGTTGTTCGTGAAGATAAGAACGGAACTAAGGCGTCTGCAACGTACACACCAACTGTAACTCCAGTAACACCGACTGCGAAACCAGTTGAAACAACTGATATTCAAGGTGCTACACAAACAGGTAAGCCTGTATTTACTGAAGGCGATAGCCGCGTGCCAATGAACGATGATGTTCCAGCCACATTTGACGATGGCTCAACTACGAAGACTGTTGACGGCGTTGGTACTTACACAGTAGCGAGCAGACGGAACAGTGACATTCGTACCTGAGAAATCATTTACTGGTACTGCTCCAGCAGTGACGGTTGTTCGCGAAGATAAGAACGGAACAAAAGCTTCTGCAACTTATACACCAACTGTAACTCCTGTCACACCGACAGCGACACCAGTTGAAACAACAGGTAAGCAAGGTCAAACTCAAACAGGTAAGCCTGAATTTACTGAAGGCGACAGCCGAGTACCAATGAACGATGACGTTCCAGCTACTTTCGACGATGGCTCAACTACCAAGACAGTAGATGGTGTTGGTACTTACACAGTAGCAGCCGACGGAACTGTAACCTTTGTTCCTGAAAAAAATCATTCACAGGTAAAGCACCAGCCGTAACAGTTGTTCGTGAAGATAAGAACGGAACAAAAGCTTCTGCAACTTACACACCAACTGTAACTCCAGTAACTCCAACTGCAACACCAGCTGAATCTACTGGACCTCAAGGTCTTGTTCAAACTGGCACTGTAACCTTCACTGAAGGTGATGAAGTAGCTCCAATTAACAAGGATTCGATTACTCTTCTTGATGAAAATGGTCAACCAGCAGCATCAGTAGAAGCGAAATCACCAGCAGGTGATGTGATCGGTACATACACAGTTGATAAAGACACAGGTGTAGTTACTTTCACACCAACAGATAAATCTTACTCAGGTGATGTGGTTCCAGTTAAGGTTCAGGCAGCTGATGCAAATGGAACTACAGTTGAAACAACTTATACACCGAAGATTACTCCGGTTGTTCCAACTTCTGAAGATGCTACATCGACAGATATTCAAGGTCAAACACAATCTGGTAAACCAACCTTCACGGAAGGCAATCCAAATGTTCCAATCGATGAAGATACTCCAGCTACCTTCGAAGATGGCTCAACCACTAAGACAGTAGATGGTGAAGGAACATATACTGTTGCTCCAGATGGAACCGTAACCTTCGTACCAGAAAAATCATTCACTGGAACTGCTACAGGCGTAACAGTGAAACGCGTGGACAAGAACGGTACTGAAATCACAGCTAAGTACACACCAACTGTGACACCAGTAACACCAACAGCAACACCAGCTGAATCAACAGATATCCAAGGTGCAACTCAAACTGGTAAACCTAAATTCACCGAAGGTGACAGCCGTGTACCTATGAACGATGATGTTCCAGCAACCTTCGATGATGGATCAACTACGAAGACTGTAGATGGTGTTGGTACATACACAGTAGCAGCAGACGGTACAGTAACCTTTGTACCAGAAAAATCATTCGTTGGAACTGCACCAGCCGTAACAGTGGTTCGTGAAGATAAGAACGGAACAAAAGCTTCTGCGACTTATACACCAACCGTAACACCAGTTACACCAACTGCAGAAGATACAACATCTACTGACAAACAAGGTCAAACGCAAACAGGTACACCAACCTTCACACCAGGTAATCCAAATGTTCCAATGGATGATGATACACCTGCAACATTTGAAGATGGCTCAACAACCAAGACTATTCCTGGTGAAGGAACTTACACTGTTGCTCCAGACGGAACCGTAACCTTTGTTCCAGAAAAATCATTCACAGGAGAAGGTACAGGCGTAACAGTTAAACGTGTCGATAAGAACGGTACTCCAGTTACTGCTAAGTACACACCAACTGTGACACCGGTAACACCAACAGCAACTCCAGCTACATCAGAAGCACCTCAAGGTGTGGTTCAAACTGGAACAGTAACCTTCACTGAAGGTGACCCAGTTGCACCAATTGACAAAGATACCATTACTCTTCTTGATGAAAATGGTCAGCCAGCAGAATCTGTAGTTGCTAAATCACCAGAAGGTAAAGAAATTGGTACTTTCACAGTTGATAAAGAAACAGGCCTTGTAACCTTCACACCAACTGATAAATCTTACTCAGGTGATGTGGTTCCAGTTAAGGTTCAAGGTAAAGATACAAACGGAACAGTTGCTGAAACAACTTACACACCGAAGATCACTCCAGTTGTCCCAACTGCTGAACCTGCAACATCTACAGATATCCAAGGTAAAACACAAACAGGTACACCAAGCTTCACACCTGGTAACCCTGCAATCCCAATGGATGATGATGTACCAGCTACCTTTGAAGATGGTTCAACAACAAAAGTTATTCCAGGAGAAGGAACTTACACAGTTGCTCCGGACGGAACCGTAACCTTCGTACCAGAAAAATCATTCACAGGAACAGGTACAGGCGTAACAGTGAAACGTGTTGATAAGAACGGTACTCCAGTTACTGCAACCTACACACCAACAGTTACACCAGTAACTCCAACAGCTAAGCCAACAACATCTACTGATATCCAAGGTGCAACACAAACTGGTAAACCTGAATTCACTGAAGGTGACAGCCGTGTACCAATGAACGACGATGTTCCAGCAACATTTGACGATGGTTCAACTACGAAGACAGTTGAAGGTGTTGGTACTTACACAGTAGCTCCAGACGGAACAGTGACATTTGTACCTGAAAAATCATTCGTCGGAACTGCACCAGCTGTAACTGTGGTTCGTGAAGATAAGAACGGAACTAAAGCTTCCGCAACTTACACACCAACTGTTACACCTGTGACACCAACAGCTGATCCTGCAACATCTACAGATATCCAAGGTCAAACACAAACTGGTAAACCAAGCTTCACACCTGGTAACCCAAGTGTACCAATGGATGATGATGTACCAGCTACATTTGAAGATGGATCAACTACCAAAGTTATTCCAGGTGAAGGAACTTACACCGTTTCTCCAGACGGAACCGTAACCTTCGTACCAGAGAAATCATTCACAGGAACAGGTACAGGCGTAACCGTGAAACGTGTTGATAAGAACGGTACACCAATTACCGCAACTTACACACCAACTGTAACACCAGTTACACCAACTGCAGAACCAGTTACTTCAATTGGTAAGAAGGGTCAAACCCAAACAGGCAAACCAACCTTCACTGAAGGTGATAGCCGTGTACCAATGAATGACAATGTTCCAGCAACATTTGAAGATGGTTCAACTACGAAGACAATTCCAGGTGTTGGTACTTACACAGTGGCAGCAGACGGAACTGTAACCTTCACTCCAGAACCTGAATTCACTGGAACTGCACCAGCTGTAACAGTGGTTCGCGAAGATGTAAATGGAACCAAAGCTTCCGCAACTTACACACCAACTGTCCTTCCAATCACTAAGTTTGTTGATAAAGAAGGTAAGGAAATCCCAGGATATCCTACAGTTGATGGAGAAGAACCAAAAGCTGAAATTCCAGGTTACCGCTTTGTGGAAACGAAGAAATTGCCTAATGGTGATACTGAACACGTCTATGAAAAAGTTACGACTTCATATGTAGACGAAAATGGGGACCCAATCCCAGGTAACCCAACAGAGGATGGGGAACAACCGAAGAAAGATATCCCAGGTTATGACTTCGTGAAGACTGTTGTAGATAAAGATGGAAATACACAACATATCTACAAGAAGACTGTGACACCAACTCCAATGCCGGATCCAACTCCGACACCAGAGCCACAGCCACAGCCTATTCCACAACCGCAACCAACACCAGAACCACAACCACAACCTACTCCACAACCAAAACCAGAAGAACCAACGATTCCTGTCGTTCCAGAAACGAAAGAAGAAGTGAAGTATATTGATCCACAAAATCCTACTGCACAACTTCCAAACACAGGAACAAAAGAATCTTCTACTGCTGGTCTTGCAATCTTTAGCGCTTTAGCAGGTCTCTCATTATTCGGATTTGCAAAACGCAAAAAAGAAGACTAAGCTAACTTGTGGCTAAAAAAAACCGCGAAAATCTCGCGGTTTTTTCTGTTTGTCTCTAAAAAATATCCTCCAAACTAGATAGTTGAAATCAGTCTTTTATAAGAAAATTTGATAAAATAGAAGTATCAGTGTAAAGGATAAGAGAATGAAAAAGATAATTGGTATCTGGGCTCAGACTGAAAATGGCATTATCGGAAAGGACCAAGTCATGCCTTGGCATTTGCCAGCTGAGCTTCAGCATTTCAAAGAAACAACTATGGGGCAAGCGATTCTCATGGGAAGAGTGACCTTTGATGGAATGAAAAAACGGGTTCTACCAGGTCGGACCAGCATTATCTTAACGCAAGATCAAGCCTACGATCCTGAAAATGATGCTGTACTCGTCATGCACAGCAAAGAAGAAGTCTTGGAGTGGTATCAGAACCAAGAGAAGAATCTTTATATTATTGGGGGTAGTCAGATTTTAAAGCTCTTTTCTAACCAGTTAGAAGAATTGATCCAGACCATGATTCATGCAACGATTGATGGAGATACATTGGCACCAAAATTTGAAGAGAACCGCTATGAAAGAGTCCGTCAAGTCCATCATCCGAAAGATGAGAAGAACCCATATGATTTACGGTCAACTATTATAAGAGAAAGGATTTAGACTAATGGAGCGAAGTGTCTTTGGTTTTTTTACAGCTGTCCTATGTGTCATCTGTTTGATTTGCGCCTTACAAACCTTCCGTAAAAAACGGTTTGGCCTCGCTATTTTATTCTTACTAAATGCTTTTACCAATCTTGTGAATTCCATTCACGCCTTTTACTTGACCTTATTTTAAACTAAATAGAAACAGAAAATGACAGAAAGAGGAAATACATGCCAACGAATCAAAATAATGATATGATGGTTTATTGTTCATTTTGCGGAAAGAGTCAAGATGAAGTCCAAAAAATCATTGCAGGGAACAATGCGTTTATCTGTAATGAATGTGTAGAGTTAGCACAAGAAATTATCCGCGAGGAGCTAGCAGAAGAAGTTCTTGCAGACCTTAGCGAAGTTCCAAAACCAATCGAATTGCTCAATATCTTGAACCACTATGTGATCGGTCAAGATCGTGCTAAACGTGCCCTTGCTGTAGCGGTATACAACCACTACAAACGCATCAACTTCCACGATACGCGCGAAGACGAGACAGATGTTGAATTGCAAAAATCAAACATCCTCATGATCGGCCCTACTGGTTCAGGTAAGACTTTCTTGGCCCAAACCTTAGCACGTAGCTTGAATGTCCCATTTGCCATTGCAGATGCAACAGCCTTGACAGAAGCTGGTTATGTGGGTGAAGACGTTGAAAATATTCTTTTGAAACTTCTTCAAGCGGCTGATTTCAACATCGAACGTGCTGAACGAGGCATTATCTATGTCGATGAAATTGATAAGATCGCTAAGAAAAGTGAAAATGTCTCTATCACACGTGACGTTTCTGGTGAAGGGGGTACAACAAGCCCTCTTGAAGATCATCGAAGGAACCGTCGCTAGTGTTCCACCTCAAGGGGGACGTAAACACCCTCAACAAGAGATGATCCAAGTGGATACCAAGAATATTCTCTTCATCGTAGGTGGAGCTTTTGACGGGATCGAAGAAATTGTTAAGCAACGTCTTGGTGAAAAAGTCATCGGTTTCGGTAAGAACAATAAAGCCATTGATGAATCAAGCTCTTACATGCAAGAAATCGTTGCAGAAGATATTCAAAAATTCGGGATTATCCCAGAATTGATCGGACGTCTTCCAGTCTTTGCTGCTCTTGAGCAATTGACAGTTGACGATCTTGTCCGTATTCTAAAAGAGCCACGCAATGCCTTGGTAAAACAATACCAAACCTTGCTTTCTTATGATAATGTTGAATTGGAATTCGATGATGAAGCCCTTCAAGAGATTGCTAATAAAGCCATCGAAAGAAAAACAGGAGCTCGTGGACTTCGCTCAATTATCGAAGAAACCATGATGGATGTCATGTTTGAAATTCCAAGTCAAGAAGATGTCAAACTTGTTCGAATCACAAAAGAAGCTGTAGATGGAACTGAAAAACCAATTCTCGAAACAGCCTAGAAAGATAAAATATGGAAATTAACACACATAATGCGGATATCCTCTTAAGCGCTGCAAATAAGAGCCATTATCCTCAAGATGAGATTCCAGAAGTTGCACTTGCCGGTCGATCCAATGTCGGCAAGTCTTCTTTTATTAATACTCTCTCTTAAATCGAAAGAACCTGGCCAGAACATCTGGGAAACCAGGAAAAACCCAATTGCTCAATTTCTTCAATATCGATGATAAACTCCGTTTGGTAGACGTACCTGGTTATGGTTACGCACGTGTCTCAAAAAAAGAGCGCGAGAAGTGGGGAAGGATGATTGAAGAATACCTCACTAGTCGTGAGAACTTAAAAGCAGTCGTTAGCCTGGTTGATTTTCGTCACGAACCTTCTGCAGATGATGTCCAAATGTATGAGTTCTTAAAATATTATGAAATTCCTGTAATCTTAGTTGCTACCAAGGCAGATAAGATTCCGCGTGGAAAATGGAATAAACATGAATCCATCATCAAGAAAAAACTCGATTTTGATCCAGCTGACACCTTTATTGTCTTTTCTTCTGTAACCAGGGAAGGACTAGAGAAGTCATGGGATGCTATTTTAGAAAATGCGTTTTACGAAATAAATTGAAATGACATGAAAATGTCATTTTTGTTTTGGATTTATCTCGCAATTGTAATACAAGTGTAATATAAGTGGCTTTGTTTTCTTCTATCTATATGGTATAATTTCTATAAAGATAAAAGATGATAAAAAAATTTAATTGGAGATAAATTGTATTATGAAAAAGAAAATACGGAATAAAACGAAATTATTTGGTTTGTTCGTTTCTGTATTAGCAGTGGGGACATTTGCTGCTGCTATGAGCGAGCACGTCACATCAGTTGGTGCTAATGATGGAACTTACCAAGCTTATTCAGACCCTACTGAAGCTTTCATCTCACAAATTGGTGAGTCAGCTCGTCAGCTCGGTCAAGAGAATGACCTTTATGCTTCCGTTATGATCGCACAAGCCATCCTTGAAAGTGGATCAGGTCAGTCTGGCTTGTCTTCTTATCCGCATTACAACCTTTTCGGGATTAAAGGAAGTTATGCTGGCCAATCTGCAGTGATGCAAACTTGGGAAGATGACGGGGCTGGAAATGCCTATACGATTAATGATGCTTTTCGTTCTTACCCATCCTACTACGAATCATTGCAGGACTACGTAGCTGTTTTGAAACAAGGACATTTTGCAGGTGCATGGAAGAGCAACACTTCTAGTTACCAAGATGCAACAGCAGCGTTGACAGGTGTTTATGCGACAGACACAAGCTACTATGCAAAACTTAATAATATCATTGAAACCTATAATTTGACTCAATATGATTCACCAAATGTTCAAGGTGGTATTACAGGTTCGGTATACAATCCATATCGTCAACAGTTCACTTCACAAGAAATCTTGAATTTGGATATCGCTTGGGCAAACCGTTTGAATTATTAAAACTAAAACAGGCAGATGCCTGTTTTTTTATTTGTTTTTAGCACACAGTGATATTCGATATAAAACGTATATGATGAAAAGTTAAGAATTCTTCCTGAAAACCTTTTCAAACTTTTCTCTCTATGATATAATGATTTTGTTCACAAACATTATATAAGGAGAATATTATGTCTGAATCTAATTTTATTCAAAAAGTTGGAGCGGCGTGTAATAAGAAGGAAGATCTCTATCAGAAATCTAAAACGCGCTATGCAGTCCGTTCTATTTTTGCGGGTGGATTTCTTACTTTAAGTACGGCGGTTGGAGCAGTTGCAGCTGACTTATTAAATACCTTTGTACCTGGATCTGGTCGTTTTCTATTTCCATTCATCTTTGCCTGGGGCTTGGTTTACCTCCTATTCTTAAATGCGGAATTAACCACCTCAAATATGATGTATCTGACGGCGGGTACCTATCTAAAGAAAATTAACTGGAAGAAAGCGTTGGAGATTCTTCTTTATTGTACCTTCTTTAATTTAATTGGTGCTTTAATCGTCGCTTTTCTTTTCAATCAAACAACTGCCTTTGCACATATCGATCCAAAAGGTTTCCTAGCCACGGTAGCAGAAAATAAACTCCAACGAGGCAATCAAGTGGTTTTCTTTGAAGGAGTTATTGCCAATATCTTCGTAAATATTGCTATTCTTTCTTATCTATATTTCAAAGATGAAACAGCCAAGGTTCTCTTAGCCCTCTCAGCTATCTATATGTTTGTCTTTATGACCAATGAACACTTGGCAGCAAACTTTGCTTCCTTCTCATTATTAAGCTTTAATTCAGTATCTAGCCAATTACCGCATTTTGAGTTTTTAAATATTTTACGACATTATTGCGTGACTTTCTTTGCCAACTGGGTAGGAGGAGGAGTTCTAATGGGACTAGCCTATGCTTGGTTGAATAATATCAAGAGTCTTTATAACGATTAAAAAATATAAAAAAAGTTTGCAAAAGTACTTGCATTCTTTTTTTATATATGATAAACTAATCTACGGTTTGAAAAAACTGCCTAAGACAGTAGGGGAGCTCGACTCATAAAGATCCTACCGAGGACAAAACGTATCAATTAAAAGAAGCGTATTGTACTTTCGTGTCTAGGTTTGGGCGCGTTTTTCTTTTGGAAAAATTCCCCAAGCAAAATAATTACGGAGGTGAACACACTAATGAGTGAAGCAATTATTGCTAAAAAAGCGGAACTTGTTGACGTAGTAGCTGAAAAAATGAAAGCTGCTGCATCAATCGTCGTTGTAGATTCTCGCGGTTTGACAGTTGAGCAAGATACAGTTCTCCGTCGCAACCTTCGCGGAAGCGAAGTTGAGTTTAAAGTTATCAAAAACTCAATCTTGCGTCGTGCAGCTGAAAAAGCTGGTCTTGAAGATCTTGCATCTGTATTCGTTGGACCTTCTGCAGTAGCATTTTCTAACGAAGATGTTATCGCACCTGCGAAAATCTTGAACGATTTTGCAAAAGACGCTGAAGCACTTGAAATCAAAGGTGGTGCAATCGAAGGCGCTGTCGCATCTAAAGAAGAGATTCTTGCACTTGCAACTCTTCCAAACCGCGAAGGACTTCTTTCTATGCTCCTTTCTGTACTTCAAGCGCCAGTGCGCAACGTTGCTCTTGCAGTCAAAGCGGTTGCAGACAACAAAGAAGACGCAGCTTAATCTTAAGCTACGCAGCGTAGCCTAGCTACAAAAATAATAAAAAAATATAAAATTTAAAACTTATTTGGAGGAAATAACAATGGCATTGAACATTGAAAACATTATTGCTGAAATTAAAGAAGCTTCAATCCTTGAATTGAACGACCTTGTAAAAGCTATCGAAGAAGAATTTGGTGTAACTGCAGCTGCTCCTGTAGCTGTTGCTGCAGCTGGTGCTGCTGACGCAGGTGCTGCTAAAGATTCATTCGATATCGAATTGACATCTGCAGGCGACAAGAAAGTCGGCGTTATCAAAGTTGTACGTGAAATCACTGGTCTTGGTCTTAAAGAAGCTAAAGAACTTGTTGATGGTGCACCTGGTGTCATCAAAGAAGGTGTTGCAGCTGCTGAAGCTGAAGAAATCAAAGGTAAATTGGAAGAAGCTGGAGCTTCAGTTACTCTTAAATAATAGAGTTTCCAATCAAAATGAAAACCGAGGTTTAGGCCTCGGTTTTTTTGTCGTTGAAAAAAATGATGATAGAATGTGAATAGAGGACTTTTATAAAGCTAACATGTGTAGCTCTCTTTATTTTCTCTAAACCTACTAAATAGTGCAGTTTTAATGATGTTACATTTGCTATATTCCCTTGAGATGTTGCTAATTTGTTGCTATAATGGCTATAAATCATATCATAAAGGAGAAGATGATGAAAAATTTTAAACGTCTTTTGTTAGCTGTTGTAGCTGTCTTTGCGACCGTCCTTTTTGGTAGCTTGTGGCGCTAAAAGCGATAATGGGACTTACGTGTTTGAGCCTACTAAGGATGAGATCAAAGATATTATGCCAAGTGAATTTCAATCTTTGATAGGTGATAATTACTCATTCACTATTTCGATTACAATCAATGATAAGAAAGGTGAGATGAAAGTAGACACCAATGCAGGTGGTCAAAATGTAAATCAAGTGATTGATTTGGAAGTAGACCAAAAAGCTAAAACTCTTGTCTCAGAAAATGAGTATGGGAAAGCGGAAATTACTTATCAAGTTTCAGGAAATGTGTTAACGATTAAGGATGTGAAGAATTCTTTGATGGGTGACACAGACATGTTTAATAACTACATGAAAATTGCTAAGTTCAAAAAAGTTAAATAAGCAATCATGGCGGGATTTAAATTCCGCCTTATTCTATTTCTTTGTTGATACAAGAAATATTACAAGAATATGACATTTATAAACTTTCATTGCCGTGTACCTGAATTGTTGATATAATAGTGTTAATCTAACTAAAAAGGAGAAGTTATGAAAAACTTTAAACGTATTCTTTTGGCTGTAGTAGCTGTTTTTGCAGCAGTCCTCTTGGTGGCATGTGGTGCCAAAAGTGATAACGGGACTTATGTCTACAAACCATCAAAAACTGAAGTGAAGGAAATCCTTGAAGAACAAGGTGCTCCAAGTTCAAGTGTAGATGCATTGATCGACAATGTTAAATTGGAAGTTTCAGTGACCATTAAAGATAAAACAGGTAGCCTTAAAATTAAAGGTGAAATGATGGGACAAAAGACTGACCAATCATTTGATATGAAAGTTGACCAACAAAAGAAAACTCTTCAATCTAAAACAGGTGAAGGTGAGAAGGTTAAATACAAAGTTTCAGGCGATGTGTTCACTTTTGATTTATCTGGTGAGAAGAGTTCAGGTCATGAAGCTGCTTTGGAAATGTTCAAAAACGCTAAATTCAAACGTACAAAATAATACAAGAGAAGGGCAGAGAGTATCTGCTCTTTTTCTTCTTTAAAACATCTTGAATCGGTATTAAAATAGTGGTAAAATCTGATTATAAAAATACATTAGGAGATTGATTATGAAAAAAATATTAAACGTATTCTTTTTAGCTTTCGTTGCAGTTTTTGCAGCAGTCCTCTTGGTGGCATGTGGTGCAAAAAGTGATAATGGGACTTATGTCTACAAACCATCAAAAACTGAACTCAAGAAAATTCTTGAGGAGCAAGGCTTATCAGGTAGTCAATTAGAGTCTATTGGAAACGTTATTAATTTTGAAGTTTCTATTAAGATCAAAGATTCTAAAGGAACCCTCAGCATCGCGGGTGAAGTCGCTGGTCAAAAGAATGAGCGATCTTATGATGTCAAAATCAATCAAAAAGAGAAAACAATCTCGTCAAATGATGGTAGTGGAGAAAAGATTACATACAAGGTCGATGGTGATTATTTGACATTTGATCTTTCTAAGTTAAGTAATAGCAACCAAGGGGATCTTATGATTCTTAAAAACGCTAAATTCAAACGCACGAAATAATGCATATGAAGAGTGGGGAAACCTGCTCTTTTGCTTTACTTTTATGACTAGTTTGGTATAATGAATGAGACTACAGATGGGACTGGGGCAGGAATGATTTTCTTTGAAAATGATTTCGTCTCGCTCCCTCTTTTCTGTGTGATCAAGGTTATTATTTATGGAAAAGGAGAATCATCTATGCTTTATATTTGGTCTTACTTGAAAAAGTATCCCAAGTGGCTAGCCCTGAATCTATTTTCAGCGGTCCTGTTTGTTATTGTCAATTTGGGCTTGCCAACGATTCTAGCTCGCATGATTGATGAAGGAATTAACCCGCGTGATGTGGATCGGCTGTATTTCTGGGGCTGGGTCATGTTTGCGATCATTTTGCTCGGGATTGTGGGACGGATTATCTTGTCTTACGCGGTTGGCCAGCTAACGACCACCATGGTTCGCGATATGCGTAATGACCTCTATGCTAAGTTACAGGAGTACTCGCATCACGAGTATGAGCAAATCGGGGTATCGTCATTGGTCACTCGCTTGACTTCTGATGCCTTTGTTTTGATGCAGTTTGCGGATTCTATGTTGAAGATGGGGGTCATCACACCCTTGATGATGGTTTCTAGTGTTCTCTTGATTCTGACGACCAGTCCTTCTTTAGCGTGGATTGTAGCGGTATCTGTACCATTTCTTGCTGTCGTCGTCTGGTATGTAGCAGTTAAGACACGTCCACTTTCCGAGAAGCAACAAAAGACCCTCGACCATCTCAACCAGTTTGCCCGTGAAAATTTGACAGGACTTCGTGTGATTCGTGCCTTTGCCCGTGAAGAATTCCAGGAAGAGAAATTTGCGGCTGAAAATGAAGTCTACGCAGAGAACTCGAATAAATTGTTCAAACTAACTGGTTTGACAGAACCCCTATTTGTGCAGATCATCATTGCTATGATTGTGGCGATTGTCTGGTTTGCTTGGATCCTCTTCATGACGGTAGTTTGAAAATTGGGGACTTGGTTGCCTTTATTGAGTATAGCTTCCACGCGCTTTTATCTTTCCTCTTTTTAGCCAATCTATTTACCATGTATCCTCGGACTGCGGTTTCTAGCCGTCGGCTCAAGGAAATCATGGACATGCCCATTTCGATTGATCCAAATGAGAATGGTGTAACAGAGACAGCATCTCGTGGCTATTTGGAATTTGACAATGTCACCTTTGCTTATCCAGGTGAGACGGAGAGTCCAGTTCTCCATAATATTTCCTTTCAAGCCAAACCTGGCGAAACCATTGCCTTTATCGGCTCGACCGGTTCTGGGAAATCTTCACTTGTGCAGTTGATTCCTCGATTCTATGATGTCACTTTAGGAAAAATTTTGGTGGATGGTGTAGATGTCCGTGACTACAATCTGAAAGCCCTTCGCCAAAAGATTGGTTTTATTCCGCAAAAGGCCTTGCTCTTTACAGGAACTATTGCTGAGAACCTTCGTTATGGGAAAGAAGATGCCTCTGTACAAGAACTAGAACAAGCGGCTGAAATTTCCCAAGCCAAGGAATTTATCGACAGTCGTGAGGAACGCTTTGATACGCATTTGGCAGAAGGTGGTAGCAACCTTTCAGGTGGTCAAAAACAGCGCTTGTCTATCGCTCGTGCGGTCGTCAAAGATCCCGATATCTTTATTTTTGATGATTCCTTCTCTGCCTTGGACTACAAGACGGATGCCACTTTGCGGAAGCGTCTCAAAGAAGTCACAGGAGATGCGACCGTCTTGATCGTAGCGCAACGCGTGGGAACCATTATGGATGCGGATCAAATTATTGTCTTGGACCAAGGGGAGATCGTTGGTCGAGGAACCCACGATGAATTGATGGAAAGCAATGAGATCTATCGTGAAATTGCCAATTCGCAGCTCGATAGTCCATCATTAACAGAGGAATAGAAAGGAGAAGCAGATGAAACAAGAACAAAATAGTTTTAGTAGACTATGGACTTACTTGAGAGCCTATCGCTTGGAAGTTTGCTTGTCCATTTTCTTAAAAATCTTGAGTGTCGTCATAGTGTTGTCGAACCCTTTGTTTTTGGGAGCACGATTACTGAGTTGTACAAAATCTCATGGATATGGCAAAGGCCTTTGGTGCTGGTCATAACACCTCCTATGTCGCGATCACTTTTGACGCTCTATCTATTCCGTGGGGCCTCGCAGGTTGGAATCTTATTATTCGCTATTTTATGACCAATGTATTCAAAAAGACCGTTCAGGACATGCAGAAATGATTTGTCTCATAAAATCAACCACATTCCGAGACCTGTTTTGACCATCAGTTCCGGAGATTTGCTAGGACGTTTTACTAGCGATGTCGAAACTGTCTCCGAATGCCTTTGCAACAGTCTTCTTACAAATCGTTAATGCTATCTTTGCTTGCTCTTTGTCATCAGCATGGTCTTATACTTAAACATCCGGCTGCATTGGTGGTATCACGTCCATTCCGATCACTTATTTCAGTGCTCGATTTATCATGAAAAAATCATGACCCGCGCTGAAACGAGCCAGATGTTTTGGGGCAATGAACGGATTTGTACAAGAAATTTAACGAGCTTTATGTCCTTAAGCTCTACGTCGGAAAAATCTTTGAGGAAGAGTTTCGCTGATATTACCCATCACCTTCAAAGATTAAGTTCATTCATTTCATTTCCGGCTTAATGATGCCGATTTGCAATGGGATTTCAGGTTGACTTATCTCGTATCGCTGCGTTGTTGACTTTTAGTGATGGCAGGCAGAATTTTGACTGTGAATGTACGAGCTTTCGTTCAATATCGCGGCAGATCAATAACCAATTCAAAACTTGACCCAATTGGCAGGTCAGCTACAAAGTGCTAAGTCGTCTCTAGATCGGATTTTCCAAGTCATGGATGAACCAGATGAAGTAGCAGATGTGACAGAAACCCTCTCTGGAGATTTGACAGGGCAAGTCAGCTTTAAAAACGTTGATTTCCAATATGTAGCGGACAAACCCTTGATTCGTGATTTCAACCTAGAAGTCAAACCAGGTGAAATGGTGGCCATTGTCGGACCAACCGGAGCAGGGAAAACAACTCTGATTAATCTGCTCATGCGCTTTTACGATGTGACTGCAGGATCGATTACAGTCGATGGTCATGATATTCGTCATCTGTCTCGCCAAGATTACCGCAAGCAATTTGGAATGGTGTTACAGGATGCTTGGTTATATGAAGGAACCATCAAAGAAAACCTTCGCTTTGGTAATCTCGAGGCAACGGATGAAGAAATTGTGGAAGCTGCAAAGGCAGCCAATGTCGATCACTTTATCCGGACACTCCCTGGTGGTTACAATATGGAAATGAACCAGGAGTCTAGCAATATTTCTCTAGGGCAAAAGCAACTCCTAACCATAGCGCGTGCGCTCCTAGCGGATCCTAAAATCTTAATTTTGGATGAAGCGACGTCTTCTGTCGATACGCGTTTAGAACTCTTGATTCAAAAAGCGATGAAGAATTTGATGAAAGGGCGGACTAGCTTTGTCATTGCTCACCGCTTGTCCACCATTCAAGAAGCAGATAAAATCCTTGTCCTCAAAGATGGCCAAATCATCGAGCAAGGAAATCACCAATCCTTGTTGGCAGACAAAGGATTCTACTATGAGCTCTACAATAGCCAATTTTCAAATAAAAAAGCGGAATAAGCTCGTGTCATCATAAGAGGTTTGAGAAAGCATTCTCAGCCTCTTTTTTCTTACTCACTTTTATTACTACATAAAAAGGTTAACATTTCTGCAACAAATTGATACAGAATATTCACACAATTTACCTTGTTTGTCATGATAATTTTTATTAGGATAGAATCGTTGTAAAAAATAAAAGGAGAAATGTGTGATGAATCATTTAAACAAAGATATCATTTTTGGCATTCGCAAGTCTAAGCTTGGAGTCTTTTCTGTCGTGATTGCGATCATGGGGGCTTGTTTTTTGACTGGACAATCTGTGGCAGCTGATCAAGCTGGAGAGCAGGCACAAGTCCAAACACAAGGGCAAGAAGTGACAACCTCTGATCCCGCTAGCTCTCAAGTAGATACCAACCAATATGGCGCATCTATGCCTTACACCCGTTATGAGGCAGACAAAGGGAACCTCCTTGGAAAAGCAGAGGTAGAGCAGTCTCAAGACAGTCAATCAACAGCCATTGAAGCTTCTGATCAGACCTATGTCGCTTTAAAAGAAAAAGGGAGATGGTGTCTCCTTTAAGGTCAATGAACCAGCCAATGCTTTAACCGTACGCTACACGGTACCAGATGGCGCAAGTGGACAACTCGATGTACAGGTGAATGGTCACAGTGTTCAACAATTGGACCTTTCATCCTCATCTAACTGGCAGTACTTGAATGACAAAGGTGTACACGATAGTGCACAGGCGGATACACGCGCTCGGTTCCAATTTGATGAAGTACACAGCCTTCTTCCAGGCATTCAACTTCAAAAAGGAGATGTGGTTTCACTCGTAAAAAACAAAGCAGACGACGTCCATTACGGCCTTGACTTTGTGGAATTTGAGCAAGCTCCGGACCCGATTGCTCAGGGAGACAATGCCATCAATATCATTTCTAAAGGAGCTACGCCAAATGATGATACCGATGACAGCCAGGCCCTCTATGATGCGATTTATGAGGCAAAACAAACCGGTAAAAATGTCTATATCCCAGCTGGGCGATTTAATCTCAATCGAAAAGTCGGTATCGATGCTTCTGATATGAAGATTTCAGGGGCTGGTATCTGGCATACCCAACTGCATTTTACTAGTGACCAAGCTGGTGGCGGTGGATTTGACTTCCTTCACCAAGACAACCATGTTGAATTTAGCGATGTCTATCTATCCTCCAACCTCCGTTCACGCTATGGTGAAAATGCTCAGTACAAGGCCATTTCTGGAACGCCAGGGAAGAATTCTCATATTCACGATATTTGGGCCGAACATTTTGAAGTCGGCATGTGGATTGGCGATTATGCTGGAAAAAATGATATGAAGTACACAGATGGTCTAGTAGTAGAAAATGTCCGTTTGCGCAATAACCTGGCTGACGGCGTCAACTTTGCCCAAGGGACTAAGAATTCGATTGTCCGCAATTCTAGTATCCGTGGAAATGGAGATGACGGACTAGCCAGCTGGTCAAGTATTGCGGATGGAACAGAATCAGCAGTAGCAGAAAATAATAAATTCTTGCACAATACGATTGAACTCGGTTGGCGCGCTGGAGGTGTGGGAATCTTTGGTGGAAAAGGCCATGAAATTGCCTACAATCGGATTAAAGACAATATCGGGGATGCCGGAATTCGCTTGACAACTGTCTTTAAGGGCCATAACTTTGATTTGAATGAAGAAGGAATTCGGGTTCACCACAATCTCTTGGAGCGTACAGGGACGAAGAGCGATATCTACAACAAGCATCGTGGATCGATTGATGTTGAAACGCGCTATGGAGATATTAAAAATGTCACCATTGAGGACAATGTATTTGTAGCGCCATTTGATACAGGTGTGACCGATCACCTCAATCCAAATGGAGGTATCCTAAACCATGTCGAAGTCAGAAACAATCAAACCATGAGTCAACTCTCTCATTCAGCTCAAGCAGGACTATCTGCTCCTGCTTCAAAACCAGTTGTACAAGCCTTGAAGGTGAAAGAAAAACCCCTTCAAGCAGGCGCAGTTAAAGCTTCCCTTCAACCGTCTAAAAAACAAACCGGCCTGAATCTTAAACAGGCTAAGACAGTCACCAAAACAGTCAAACCTAACTATGTGCTAAAAGCAACAAATTCCAAGCAAAAGAGCTTTTTGAAGGCTCCGAGTGCTTTATTCCTTTACCGGATGTTGTGATTAAGTCAAACGGTTTAAGAAGGATGGAAATCCTGGATACAATTCCAGGATTTTTTGCTTGCTGCTAGTCCTTCATTGACAGTGAGAAGGCATATCGGTATACTAGGTATAATCTAATGAGGAGGCCACCATAATGATTCGACCCGTTCAGCTCAGCGATGCAGCAGCTATCCGAGCGATTTACCAACCTTATGTGACAGAGACAGCCATTACCTTTGAGGTTGATGTGCCGACTGTCCAGGAATTTGAAAGTCGCATCGTAAAAACGCTGACCCAATTTCCTTATTTGGTCGCAGAAGTGGATGGGAAAGTTGTGGGGTATGCCTATGCTTCGACCTATTATGCACGCGCTGCCTATGATTGGACCACTGAATTGTCTATTTATGTAGCAAAAGAAGCGCGTGGACAAGGGATTGGATCGGCCCTTTATACGGCCTTAGAAGAGGAGTTGCAATCACGAGGCTATTTACGCTTTCTGGCTTGTATCGCAGTTCCGAACGAAGCGAGCATTTCCATGCATGAAAAGCGAGGGTATGTCCAAGTGGCTCATTTCCCAAAGATTGGCTATAAGTTTAACAAATGGCATGATATCGTCTGGATGCAAAGACGATCGAAGGGCCGGTGAGAAAAATCAAGTAAGAGCTGATAAGGAGTAGTAGCTAAATGAAATGAAAGCTCCATATCACTTGAAACAATCCATAAATTATTCAGCATAGAAGATGTTTTTATACGAAAGAGGTTTTTATGACTCAAGAACAAAGTGCTAGACTGTTACCCCAAAAGCCCTCCAGATGGGCCAAAATTCTACTTAACCGAAAGGTTCCCATTCTCCTGTTCTTCTTACTGGAATTGGCCTTTCTTGTCTTTTCATATCTCAGCCTACAAGAGCATTTCCCGTCCATTATCTTATGGGAACACTTGTTGAGTGTCTTTACCTTCTTTTACTTGCTCAATCGTTCCATGGATTCTCGTTCCAAACTGTCCTGGGTGATTATCATTGCCCTCTTTCCAATTTTTGGGACGGCTCTGCTTTACTTTTCGTTAGCTGAGTTGGGTGTGAGACGCTTGAAGAAGCGGCTTGAGGATGCTACAGTGCAGGCATCTGACTATCTAAGCACCGATCCAGAAGTTGCTGATTATTTATCCCAAAGTGATAGCCAATTACAGAAATTAGCTTATTTTCTGGAGCATAGTCCAGCCCAGTTTCCTATCTACAGAGACACAGAGGTCACCTATTTTCCACTTGGAGATGACATGCTACCAGCCTTGTTGGAGGATTTGAAAAAGGCGGAACGTTATATCTTCATGGAATATTTCATCATTGACGAAGGGATCATGTGGGGCGAGATTTTAGCCATTTTGGAGGAGAAGGTCAAGGCAGGTCTGGACGTTCGTGTCATGTTTGATGGAATGAATGAGATGACCACCTTGTCCTATGATTATATCGAGCGCTTGCACAAGGTTGGGATTAAAGCTCAGGCCTTCTCACCAGTCAAGCCCATTCTATCAACCTATTACAATTACCGAGACCATCGAAAGATTACAGTGATTGATGGTCAAGTTGCTTATACTGGTGGCGTTAATATCGCTGATGAGTATGTCAATAAACGAGAACGCTTTGGTCATTGGAAGGACACGGCCCTTCGATTAGATGGTTCAGCAGTTCAAACGCTAAAAGCTCTCTTTTTGACCATGTGGACAGTGACTGGAATAGAAGATAAAAGGGATATGGAGCGCTATTTACAAGAAAAACCTCAACAAAGAAAGAGTCAGGGCTTTGTACTCCCTTATGGCAATTCACCATTGACCTATCACAAAGTGGCTGAGGATGTTTATCTTCATTTACTGAATACATCGACCGATTATGTTCACATCATGACCCCTTATTTGATCTTGGATGACGAATTGGTTAGAGCTATGACTTTCGCGGCCAAACGAGGAGTAGATGTTCGGATCATTATGCCAGGGATTCCAGATAAACAGTATGCCTTTGATATTGCGACGACCTATTTTAAAGCCCTCTTGGATGCTGGCGTCCGTATTTTCCGTTATAGCCCAGGCTTTGTCCATGCTAAAGTATATGTTTCTGATAGCCAACAAGCTGTGGTAGGAACCATTAATACAGACTACCGAAGTCTTTATCAAAATTTTGAAGATGGCGTATATCTTTATAAGAATCCGGAAGTGCTTAACATTGAACAAGATTTTGAGAGAACCCAGTCTCTCTCGGAGGAAGTAACATTGGAAAGTTTGTCAAAAATTCCTATAGCACATCGTCTAGGGGGTTATCTCTTTTCTTTGATTGGACCTTTGATGTAAAAAAGGAGGAATCATATGGATACAAAAATTCTTTTGAAATTGTTAGAAGACCAAGCTGATCCAGAGAAAGTCCCAGCAATGGAAGCTTATATGAAAAATAAATTCAGCTTTCTTGGCGTTCAAAAACCAATTCTCAAAAAGATTGAAAGAGATTTTTTTAAGCCTTTCATAAAGGATCCAATTAATTGGGCTTTTGTGGAAGAGTGTTGGCATCAACCTTACCGTGAGTTTCAATATATTGCTATGGATTATCTGGATAAAAAGAAGAAAGAGCTTAGACCTGAAGATTTTCCAAAGCTGAAACAGTTAGCTCAGACCAAGTCCTGGTGGGACAGTATAGATCAATTGGACCTTATCATCGGAGAAATTACTTTTCACTATCCAGAAACCAAGCAGGTTATGCTGGATTGGAGTAAGGAGCAGGACTTTTGGTTGAGGCGGATTGCCATTGATCACCAGCTTATGAGGAAAGAAAAAACAGATACGGATTTGTTGGAAATAGTGATCCTCAATAATCTAGGTCAAAGCGAGTTCTTTATAAATAAGGCAATCGGCTGGAGTTTACGCAATTATTCCAAGGTTAATCCGGATTGGGTAGGGGCCTTTATCGACCGCTATCGAGAGCAGTTATCTCCTTTGAGTATTCGAGAAGGAAGCATGTACCTACCTTCTTGACAGTTTGTGGATGTTCATGGTAAACTAGTTTCATGCGATGAGTCGATTGGCTCTTAGGAGCCTTTTGCGCTGAGGAGGTCTACATTCAATTGTAACGCAGGAGCGGACCTTGAACAGTTGTGTGAACCTACTGTTCTCACCGAAAGGTGCCTCGAATCCTGGTCTTCGGATCAGGATTTTTTTGTGCCTTTTAAGAAATGAAAACTATTATAATACAGTTGCTACAAAGTTATGTTGGTGTTATAATATAGTAAAGTGCCTAGGTCAGAAAGGAGTGGAGTTGATTGGGAGATTTCTATCATTCTAATGATTCAGCATCTACAGACTATTCGCAGAAATTGAGGAGCTTGAAAACTCCAAACAATTTCAGGATGCCATCGGAGTGATCCGAGAACAGATGAAGAACAATCTTCAGTGGAATGTTTTGCGATCTTTTGGTATTGTTTGCGCTATACTGTCTCTCATTTTATTGCGTTTTGCAGCTATTCCTTTGATCCTTTTAGTGGTTGGTTTGTATTATTGGCCACAATATAAAAAACGAAAAGCCTTGTTTGGGGATCGAATTCGTTCGAACGATGAGATCTATCTTGATGATATCTTGTCGCCTGTATTAAAAGAAGTTTTTCCTCAGGCTTCGATCAAAGAGGACGGTTCCATCCCTTCTGAAGCTCTCTCGCATTTATGTCCTCGGTCGACTGATTTTCTGTGTTTCAAAGAGCTATCATTTCATGATGACAAAGAGCTGACGGTGTCAAATCTCTATGCCCATCATACAGAGACTCGTTACCGGACATCTAATGGTCATACGAGGACGGAACATGTGGAAGTTACAGATTTCCTTGGACAAGTGTTCTCTTTATGTCTACCGATCAATTTCTCGGGTCATCTTCGGGTGGTTCCGACCAAGAAATCCTTTCTTTTTAAGAGGGAGGTGAATGGGGTTTATCCTGAAGCCAGAGGGGATGAAGTGCAGATTGAAACCGAGGATATTCGCAATAACGAAAATTACAATATCTACTGCACGGATGAATTGTCTGCCCGTAAATTTCTCACCCCTAAGATGTTGGAATGGTTTGATCGACAAATTTCTCAAAATGCCATGTGTGTATTTTTGAAAGACAAGAAACTATTTATTTCTTTGTATACCGATCGCTATATCTTTCCGACGCCCCAAAAACCAGAAGATATTGATCAACTATCTTTGGTATCTGAATATCATAAATTATGCAGAGAACTAGCTTTAATTAAAGAAATAACAGCAATTTTTGAAGGAGAAGCATCATGAATCTCATTATCGGCTTAATCATATTTGTTGCCCTATTGGCTATTTGGTTTATTAGTGTAGGAAATCGTCTCAATCGCTATCTAGTGACCATTGAAGAATCAAAGAGAACGGTCGATATCGTTCTCGTAAAACGCTATGATACCATTTCGGAAATGCTAAAAGTAGCCAAAGCTTATGCCAAACATGAGCAACAGATTTTCACTGATTTAGTTTGCCTTTACGCCAAGGAGCGACTATTCAAGAATCCAATCAAGTCATTACCAATCAAAATGATGTCTTGGCACAAATTCGTGCAGTCGGTGAAAACTATCCAGAGCTCTGTCTTCTAACCAATTCTTGGCCCTACAAAAGGAAATTGCTGACGAAAATGAAGATCTTGCTGCAGCGAAGCGAATTGTTAACAGTAATGTCAGCCACATCAATCAAGAAATTGTTTCCTTTCCAGCGTCTATCGTAGCAGGTGTAAAGGGGATCCATCAAGTTCCATTTCTTGCTGAAGAAACACAAGGTAAGAAAGATTTAAGTGATTTGAACTATGACCTGAATTAAAGAGCTTTTATGATAAATAACCATTAAAAATCCTGGTCTTAGAATCAGGATTTTTTCCTACTGTTGGTACTTTTCATTTATGCCAAAAAATTGTATAATAGTACAAATACTCAATTTTTAGAAAATTTTGAAAGAGGATTTACTATGGGATACACAGTTGCTGTTGTCGGTGCTACAGGTGCCGTTGGTGCTCAAATGATCAAAATGTTGGAAGAATCTACTCTTCCAATCGATAAGATTCGCTACCTTGCGTCAGCACGTTCTGCAGGAAAAGTCTTGCAATTTAAAGGGCAAGACGTGACCATTGAGGAAACGACTGAAGATGCTTTTGAAGGCGTTGATATTGCTCTTTTCTCAGCTGGTGGTTCAACATCTGCAAAATATGCACCTTATGCGGTGAAAGCAGGCGCAGTAGTGGTTGATAACACTTCTTATTTCCGTCAAAATCCGGATGTCCCATTGGTTGTTCCTGAAGTGAATGCACATGCGCTTGATGCTCACAACGGAATCATCTCTTGTCCAAACTGTTCAACCATCCAAATGATGGTAGCGCTTGAACCAGTCCGTCAAAAATGGGGCTTGGACCGTATCATCGTGTCTACTTACCAAGCTGTATCAGGTGCCGGTATGGGAGCGATTCTTGAAACCCAACGTGAGTTGAAGGAAGTCTTGAATGATGGCGTGAATCCACGTGATGTCAAAGCTGAAATCTTGCCATGTAGTGGAGATAAAAAACACTACCCAATTGCTTTCAACGCTCTTCCACAAATCGACGTCTTCACAGAAAATGACTATACATACGAAGAAATGAAGATGACAAATGAAACCAAGAAAATCATGGAAGATGATAGCATTGCCGTTTCAGCAACTTGTGTGCGGATTCCAGTCTTGTCAGCTCACTCAGAGTCAGTCTACATTGAAACAAAAGAAGTGGCACCAATTGACGAAGTGAAAGCTGCGATTGCTGCCTTCCCAGGTGCAGTCCTTGAAGACGATGTTGCTCATCAAGTCTACCCTCAAGCGGTTAATGCGGTCGGTTCACGCGATACCTTCGTTGGACGGATTCGCAAAGACTTGGATGCTGAAAAAGGGATCCACATGTGGGTTGTTTCAGATAACCTCCTTAAAGGAGCTGCTTGGAACTCAGTCCAAATCGCAGAAACCCTTCACGAACGTGGGCTCGTACGTCCAACAGCTGAATTGAAATTTGAGTTGAAGTAGGGAGCGAAACAGAAATCAGTAACTCGAAGAGTTTGATTTCTTCCGTAGCTAACTAACAAATCAACTTGTTTTATGAACAGATCATGAGGCAAAGGCAAGCAAGCCCCAGCCTCTTTCTTATATAGAGAAAGGTTTTTCTATGTCTTATCAAGATTTAAAAGATTGTAAAATCATCACTGCATTTATCACCCCCTTCCATGAAGATGGGAGCATTAATTTTGACGCTCTTCCTGACTTGATTGAGCACCTTTTGGCTCATCATACAGATGGGATTCTCTTAGCTGGAACGACTGCAGAAAGTCCAACTCTGACCCACGATGAGGAATTGCAACTCTTTGCGGCCGTTCAAAAGATTGTCAATGGTCGAGTGCCTTTGATCGCTGGTGTCGGAACCAATGAAACCCGCGACTCGATTGAGTTCGTTAAAGAAGTGGATGCTTTTGGTGGCTTTTGCAGCAGGATTGGCTATCGTCCCATACTACAACAAACCATCCCAAGAAGGCATGTATCAACACTTTAAAGCGATTGCAGATGCATCCAATCTTCCGATTATTATCTACAATATTCCAGGGCGCGTGGTTGTGGAAATGACGCCTGAAACCATGCTTCGTTTGGCAGAACACCCAAATATCATTGGGGTCAAAGAGTGTACAACTCTGGCTAATATGGCCTATTTGATTGAACACAAGCCAGAAGAATTTCTCGTCTATACAGGGGAAGATGGAGATGCTTTCCATGCGATGAACCTTGGTGCAGATGGAGTGATCTCTGTGGCTTCTCATACAAATGGAGATGAAATGCATGAGATGTTCCAAGCCATTGAACACAACGATATTAAAAAGGCTGCGGCTATCCAACGTCAATTTATCCCTAAAGTCAACGCTCTCTTCTCATATCCGAGTCCAGCTCCTGTCAAAGCTGTCTTAAACTATATGGGCTTTGAAGCAGGGCCAACTCGTTTGCCATTGGTGCCAGCACCGGCAGAAGAAGCGAAACGTATCATCAAGGTTGTAGTAGATGGGGATTACCATGCTACTAAAGAGATCATTACGGGAGTTCTTCGCCCGGATTATTAATAAAATTGTCATGAGGAATGTATGTCAGAGTTAGAGAAAACAGAGTTGGAAAAAACGGATTCAGAAAAATCAGAACTAGAAAAATTTAAAGAACGTCATAGCCTTGAAAAGTTAAATGGTGTGATAGTCCATGATAAACCGACCATTAAAACAGGTGAAAAAGCTGGATGCATCGGCGCTCTCTTACTTTTAATTGGATTTGGAACAGGGATTATTTTGTTACTTCTTCATTTCATATTTGATTTCGATTCCAAGCTACTCAATCTTCTTTTGGGAAATCAGTAGCAGCTTTTAGGATTTCATTTTTTTAGTTTAGCAGGGAGCTTTTCAAATCGGTCCCCTTACGATTCACCGCTACTCAAGAGAAGCCGATAAGGATAAACATTTTGAAATCGATAGAGCCTATCATCTCTATAATGTTCTCTATAAACAGACTAAAACAGTCCTTCTCCAATATGATAGTGACGAAGATCAGCTGATTGCTGTCAATGCTGGTGGTGAACTACTCGTGGAACTCCTTAGAAAAGTAGAGATGGAGAAGTTATCTTTGAAGAAGATTTTGAAGACCTTCCGTTTGGACTATGTCTCTGACAATCTTTGGAGATTGACCTACAGCTATAAAAAAGAAGATGTGGTCATGGAAAAAAGTGATCGTTAGATTTTTTTATCCAATCAACCACAGTGATTCCTGAAAAGAGCTTTGATTCTTGGCAAAAAAATTATATAATAAAGTAGTAGGTCTTCATTTCTTTCTAAGGGAAATGAAGTATTCATGAAAATTTAAACAAAAAGGAGACTCCGATGGAAGTCATTAAACGTAGTGGAGAAGTGGTTGAATTCAACCCAGATAAAATTTACCAAGCTATTTTGAAAGCTGCGCAAGTTGTCTATGTTTTGACAGATGATTTGCGACAAAACCTAGCTCAAGTGACCAAGAAAGTTGCTATGGATTTGGATGAAGCACAAGTAGAACGCGCAACCATCAGCATGATCCAATCAATGGTTGAGCACCGTTTACTTGGTGCTGGTTATATTACCATTGCAGAACACTACATTTCTTATCGCTTGCAACGCGATTTGGAACGGAGCGGCTATGGTGATCATATCGCCGTGCATTTGCATTTTGAGCAAATTCGCTAGAATATAAAATAGAAGTTACTTAGATAGCTTCTTTTTTAGTATTTTTATTAATCACAGTGATTTTCAGAAAAACATGGTATAATAGAAGAGATTGAACTGGAAAGGAATGGAGAACATGGCAACTATACAATGGTTTCCTGGACACATGTCCAAAGCTAGAAGACAAGTACAAGAAAATTTAAAATTTGTGGATTTTGTGACGGTTCTGGTAGATGCTCGTTTGCCCCTATCAAGCCAAAATCCCATGTTAACCGAAAATTGTTGGTGATAAGCCCAAATTAATGATTTTGAACAAGGTAGACTTGGCAGATCCTGTCGCAACAAAAGAATGGCAGGATTATTTTGAGTCACAAGGGATCAAAACCTTGGCTATCAACTCCAAAGAGCAATCTACGGTAAAGAAAGTAACAGATGCTGCTAAGAGCTTGATGGCCGATAAAATTGCCCGTCAAAAGGAACGGGGGATTCAGATTGAAACCCTTCGGACCATGATCATCGGAATTCCTAATGCTGGAAAATCAACGCTGATGAACCGCTTAGCAGGGAAAAAGATTGCTGTTGTTGGGAATAAACCAGGGGTGACCAAGGGGCAACAATGGTTGAAAACCAATAAAGATCTTGAAATCTTTGGATACTCCCAGGGATTCTCTGGCCCAAGTTTGAAGATGAAGAAGTGGCTTTAAAAGCTAGCTTTAACAGGAGCCATCAAGGATCAGTTGCTTCCAATGGATGAAGTGACCATCTTTTGGTCTTAACTATTTTAAAGAGCACTACCCAAACTGTGTTTGCAGGAACGTTTTAAACAAATGGATCTAGAGCAAGAAGCTCCAGAAATCATTATGGAAATGACTCAGAAACTTAGGATTTCGAGATGATTACGACCGTTTTTACCAACTCTTTGTCAAAGATGTTCGCGATGGAAAAATTGGGTCGGTATACCCTTGATCGTGTAGGTGAAATAGATGCCAACGATTAAAGAAGTTAAAGAGCGTTTAGCAATGATTGACGAGCTAGATCATCCCTTATTTGAAGAGTTGATCCTTGATGGTCGAGCAGGCGTTCAAGCGGCTATCAGCAAACGAAAACGCGAACTCCAAAAACAAGTGGATGAAGACTTGCGTTTGGAAAAAATGCTAGCCTATGAGAAAGAACTTTATGCTCAAGGGATTGATCTTATTGCAGGAGTGGATGAAGTGGGACGTGGCCCATTAGCGGGTCCAGTTGTTGCTGCTGCCGTGATCTTGCCGAAAGCTTGTAAGATTCCAGGACTCAACGATAGTAAAAAGATTCCAAAATCCAAACACAAGGAAATCTATGAGGCTGTGCTCCAAAACGCCATTGCAATCGGAATTGGCATCAAGGATAATCAAGTGATAGACCAGGTTAATATCTATGAAGCTACGAAGCTAGCCATGATGGAGGCCATTGGTCAGCTAGAGCCTCAACCCCAGCATCTTTTGATTGATGCTATGAAGTTAGATCTTCCTATTTCTCAAACTAGTATCATCAAAGGGGATGCTAACTCCTTATCCATTGCTGCAGCATCCATCGTAGCCAAGGTGACTCGGGATCAGATGATGGAAGAGTTTGATAAAGAATATCCGGGTTATGATTTTGCGAAGAACGCTGGCTATGGGACGGTAAACCATCTGGCTAGCCTCGACCAACTGGGAGTGACGCCTATCCATCGGCGTTCATTTGAACCCGTCAAATCAATGTGTGAGGATTAGGTCATGCTATTTACCATCGATATCGGAGGAACCTTTATAAAGTATGGTCTGATGGATGCGGACTATCAATTGGTTCTTACAGACAAAATTTCAACACCATCTACGATTGAAGAGTTTTGGCAAGGATTAGAAGAAATCATTACACCCGTAAGGAAAGAAATCGAGGGAATCGCCATTTCATGCCCTGGCGAGATCCAAAAGAGCCTTGGCTTTGTCTTTCGAGGTGGTCTCATTCCATATTTGCGAGGCATTCCTCTAGCTAGTAGATTGCAACAAACATTTCAAGTGCCAGTCACTGTTCTTAATGATGGAGAAGCCGCTGGTCTAGCGGAAGCAAGGCTTGGTAACCTAAAAGCTTGTCCTTGCGGTGCGACCTTAGTTTTGGGGACAGGCGTTGGCCTTGCTCTTCTTTCTAATGGTGACCTATTGAGAAGATGGCAACTGACAGAATACATTCGGTCTATTGATAAGGCAGAAAGAACACCAGAAAATCGCCGCTTTCATCGCGAACTTTTTTTGGAAGGCATTTCTAATCTTTTGGAAAACACAGGTTCAGCTGTTCAATTTGTTGAGAAGGCTAGTCACATCTTGAAGCTAGAAAAGGCAGATGGTATAGCTGTTTTCAAAGCTCTTGATCTAGGGGGCCATGAGGAGCTGAAATCCTTGTTTCGGGAGTATTGTCATGATATTGCTATTCTGATTTTTAATCTTCAATCATTTCTCCTGCTTGAGAAGGTGACAATTGGAGGGGGTATTAGTAGCCAACCGCTACTGATCGATGAGATCAGTCGACAATACCATAACCTACTCTCTCAAAAAGGGCATAAACAATTTGAGGCCTTGCCGATCCAAGCGGCTTGCTTCCATAATGAAAGCAACTTGATTGGTGCTGCATCTTACTTTTATTCTTCTACACATCAAAAAAAGTTCTAGAAATAGAGCTTTTTTTTCTTTTCTTTTTCGAATAAATAAGTGAGAGGAAGAAAAAGGTAACCATGGAGAAATTTGAAATCTTTAAATTAAAAGAAGCCGGTTTATCAAATGAGCAAGTCTTGAGAGTCTTGGACTACTGTAGGAAAGAGAAAGTCTTACCAAGCTTAGAAGAGATAGCAAGGATCGCTCGCTGTCGCAGTATCCTTCATTTTGTAGACAAATACCGGCAACTAGATGAAGACCATTTACACAAGGAGTTTGAACGGTTCCCATCTCTATCCATTTTTGATCCTGAATACCCTGAGGAATTGCTACAGATCTACAATCCTCCTGTACTCCTTTTTTACCAGGGAGATTTGGAATTGTTAAGCAAACCGAAGATTGCAGTTGTTGGAGCTCGAGAGACCACGCGAGAAGGGGTTCGTTCTGTAGAGAAGATTATTAAGGAACTTGGGAATGAATTGGTCATTGTTAGTGGACTTGCAAAAGGGATTGATGCGACTGCGCATTATGCCAGTATACGAAATGGTGGTAAGACCATCGGAGTGATTGGAACAGGGCTAGATGTCTTTTATCCTAAAAGCAATCAGAGATTGCAGTCCCATATGGGGGAACACCATCTGATCTTTGAGCGAGTATGGTCCAGGGCAGGCACCACTTAAGTTTCATTTTCCTGAGAGAAATCGCATCATTGCAGGTCTCTGTCAGGCAGTGATTGTGGCAGAGGCGCGACTCCGTTCAGGGCAGTTTGATTACTTGTGAGCGTGCTATGGAAGAAGGCCGAGACGTTTTTGCTATTCCAGGAAATATTTTAGATGGAAAATCTGCAGGCTGCCATCACCTGATTCAAGAAGGCGCAAAGCTTATCACATCAGGCCAGGACATTCTTGATGAATTGAAATACGAATTGTGATTTTCCTATAGGAGAAGTTCCTAGTTGACATCTTTCTTAAAATGTATTAAACTCAATGAGATTTATACAATACAGAGGGATAAAACGTGGTAACAAAAAAGAAAAGCAGTACAACCAAGAAAAATTTGGTGATTGTGGAGTCTCCTGCGAAGGCGAAAACAATCGAAAAATACCTTGGTCGTAACTACAAAGTCATGGCTAGTGTTGGCCATATTCGGGACCTGAAAAAATCTACGATGTCGATCGACTTCGACAATAACTATGAACCGGAGTATATCAATATTCGCGGAAAAGGTCCCTTGATCAATGATTTGAAAAAAGAAGCTAAAAAAGCCAAACAAGTCTTTCTCGCAAGTGACCCGGACCGAGAAGGAGAAGCTATTTCTTGGCATTTAGCGCATATTTTGAACTTGGATGCCAAAGAAAAAAACCGTGTGGTCTTTAACGAAATCACCAAGGATGCCGTTAAAAATGCCTTTAAAGAACCGCGCCAAATCGATATGGACTTGGTCGATGCCCAACAAGCACGTCGGGTCTTGGACCGGATTGTAGGGTATTCAATTTCGCCTATTCTTTGGAAAAAGGTTAAAAAAGGACTTTCTGCAGGGCGCGTGCAATCTGTTGCTCTCAAATTAATCATTGATCGTGAAAATGAAATTAATGATTTTCAAACCGGAAGAATACTGGACCATTGATGGTGTCTTTAAAAAAAGGGACCAAGCAATTCCAAGCCAGCTTCTATGGGATTGATGGCAAGAAGATGAAGCTCAACACCAATGAAGAGGTGAAAGCTGTTCTTGAACGCTTAGATGGCAAAAGATTTTCACCGTTGAAAAAGGTGGAAAAGAAAGAACGTCGATCGGAATGCGCCACTTCCATACACCACCTCTTCCATGCAGATGGATGCTGCTAATAAGATCAACTTCCGTACACGTAAGACCATGATGGTCGCCCAGCAGTTGTATGAAGGAATCAATATTGGCTCTGGTGTTCAAGGTTTGATTACCTATATGCGTACCGATTCTACACGGATCAGTCCAGTTGCGCAAAATGAGGCAGCTAACTTTATCGTAGATCGCTTTGGTGAGAAATATTCCAAGCATGGAAGCCGCGTGAAGAATGCTTCTGGTGCCCAAGATGCCCACGAAGCGATTCGTCCATCCAGTGTCTTCAATACACCTGAAAGCATTGCTAAATACTTGGACAAAGACCAACTCAAGCTCTACACCTTGATTTGGAACCGCTTTGTAGCTAGTCAAATGACTGTAGCTGTCTTTTGATACCATGAATGTCCGTTTAGGTCAAAATGGGGTTCAGTATACGGCAAATGGGAGCCAGGTGAAGTTTGATGGTTATTTGGCGATTTATAACGACTCAGATAAGAACAAGATGTTGCCGGATATGGTAGAAGGCGATATCGTTAAGCAAGTCAATAGCAAGCCTGAGCAACACTTTACCCAACCACCTGCTCGATATTCTGAAGCGACCTTGATTAAGACCTTAGAAGAAAATGGGGTTGGTCGTCCTTCAACCTATGCTCCGACGATTGAGACCATTCAAAAACGCTATTATGTGAAGCTGGTAGCCAAACGCTTTGAACCAACAGAGTTAGGGGAAATCGTTAATAAACTGATCGTTGAATTCTTCCCAGATATTGTCAATGTAACCTTCACAGCAGAAATGGAAGGGAAACTCGATGATGTCGAACTCGGAAAAGAAGAGTGGCAAAAAGTCATCGATGCCTTCTACAAACCATTCTCTAAGGAAGTCGCAAAGGCTGAAGAAGAGATGGAAAAAATCCAAATTAAAGACGAACCAGCTGGTTTTGATTGTGAAGTTTGTGGAAGCCCGATGGTGATTAAATTAGGACGTTTTGGTAAGTTCTATGCTTGTAGTAATTTCCCAGATTGTCGTCATACCCAGGCCATTGTCAAAGAAATCGGCGTGGAGTGTCCTGACTGTCATCAGGGACAAATCATCGAACGTGAAAACCAAGCGCAACCGTATCTTCTATGGATGCAATCGCTATCCAGAGTGTGAATTTACCTCTTGGGATAAGCCGATTGGTCGGGATTGTCCAAAATGTGGCCACTACTTAGTTGAGAAAAAAGTTCGTGGTGGCGGCAAACAAGTCGTATGTAGCAATGGCGACTACGAAGAAGAAAAAGTGAAATAAGCTTTCAAATAATTTCAATGTCTATTATAACGGCAATTTTTTTATAAATGTCTGTTATAATAGACATTTTGTGTTTTTTTCGTTATAATAGACATAAGGAGGTGGGCTTATGTATCTTGCTTTGATTGCAGATGTGATTGATTCCAAAATCGTACAAGAACGTTTTGACCTGCAAAAACAGTTAGAAAAAACCCTTCAAAAGATCAATGAGCTTTTTAAAGACTGCCTAGCATCGGCTTTTACCTTAACTTTGGGGCGATGAGTTTCAGGCGCTTTTAAAAGTGGAGGCTCCGATTTTTCAAATCATTGATACCCTGCGTTCAGAACTAAAGCCAACTCAACTTCGTTTCGGCATTGGCCTTGGAGAGATTGTAACGGATATCGATCCCCTGCAAAGTATCGGTGCAGATGGACCAGCCTATTGGAATGCTCGTGCAGCTATAAATCTGGTCCATCAGAAAAATGATTATGGCAACACCCAGATCTATTTTTTGAGCAGTAATGACAGCAAGGACTCGGTGGTGAATGCGCTCATCGCTTCCGGAGAGGCCATACGTTCGGGTTGGCGAGAGAGTCAGGAGGAGATCCTGCTCAATCTTTCTAAAGAGATCTGTCTATAGTGAAAAGCTTTAGTCAGCAGGATTTGGCCCAATCGCTAGGGCATTAACCCAAGCGCCCTGTCCAAGCGCTTAAAGAGTAGCAGTATTCGTGTTTATTTACGGGGACGAGCAGCAGCACTAGCTTGTATTCAAAACTTAGAGGAAAGGAGAGGCCCATGAGCGGATTGTCTAGTATCGTAACGAATCCATACTTGATCCTCTTGTTGATTTGTCATTTGTTATCGGATTATTATTTTCAAAGTCAGAAAGATGGCGGATCGCAAGGATCAGGATAAGAAAGTGCTCGGGCTTCACATTCTATATGTTGCTCTGCCTCTGATCGTTGTTTCTCTCTGTCATCTAGACTTTGTGGTGGATTTGCTTGGTCATTTTACTGAGCCATGCTGCAATAGATTTCTTAAAACCGATCGTGCAGAATGCAATTTGAAATTACCAACCGCATGGACCTTTGCCTTGGATCAAGTCTTGCATATCAGCATCATTAGCTGTCTAGTCCTTTTTAGGAGCGAAGAATGGTTCGACCCTATCTGCCTCTGGACACTTTTAAATCTAATCTTTTTATGTTCTCCTAGTTGGGAAACCAAGCAATATCGCCTTTTAAAAATTCTGTTTGCCAAGTATCAACCCACCAGCAAGAAGAAAAATGGATACGATCACTGGGGCTGGTTCCATGATTGGCTTTTTAGAACGTTTGGTGATTGGTGCCTGTCTCGTCTATGGGCAATTTCGCTTCGATCGGCCTGGTCTTTACTGCCAAAGTCCATCGCCCGCTACAATAAAAATTTCGGAGAATCCAGCCTTTGCGGAGTATTACTTGATCGGGTCCTTGTTCAGTATCCTATCTGCCCTCTTAGCAGCTTGGTTGTGTCTATAAGAAAATAAATAGTAAAGTCTAAGACAGGAAGGAAAAGCCTCCCTGTCTTTTTACTTGGCTTTTTGGTATAATGGACCAAGTAGAAAATTAGAAAGATTTGTGGGTGTCTAACAGTTCAGTGAGGTGTTTTGATACCCAAAGAGGTATTAGTGTCATGTCTCAATCTTATATCAATGTGATCGGTGCGGGCCTTGCAGGCTCGGAAGCAGCTTACCAGATTGCCCAACAGGGAATTCCGGTCAAGCTTTATGAAATGCGTGGAGTCAAATCCACTCCGCAACACAAAACAGACAACTTTGCTGAGCTAGTTTGTTCCAACTCTCTTCGTGGGGATTCTCTCACCAATGCTGTCGGGCTCCTCAAAGAAGAAATGCGCCGTCTGGGTTCTGTCATCCTTGAAGCAGCGGAAGCGACTCGTGTACCAGCCGGTGGAGCACTGGCAGTGGACCGGGAAGGCTTTGCTAGTCGGGTAACGGAGAAGGTATCTCAACACCCGCTCATCGAAGTGATTCGCGATGAAATTACAGAATTGCCGACAGACGCGATCACAGTGGTCGCAACGGGGCCTCTAACCAGCGATGCCTTGGCAGAAAAAATCCATGCTCTCAATGGTGGCGATGGTTTCTATTTCTATGATGCAGCAGCTCCAATCATCGATGTCAATACCGTTGATATGAACAAGGTCTATCTCAAGTCACGCTATGACAAGGGAGAAGCAGCTTATCTCAACTGCCCAATGACCAAACAAGAATTTATGGATTTCCACGAGGCCTTGGTCAATGCAGAAGAAGCCCCGCTCAACTCTTTTGAAAAAGAAAAGTATTTCGAAGGTTGTATGCCAATTGAAGTCATGGCCAAACGAGGCATCAAAACCATGCTCTATGGCCCTATGAAGCCAGTTGGACTCGAGTATCCAGATGATTACAAAGGTCCACGTGATGGGGAGTTTAAAACCCCTTATGCGGTAGTTCAGTTGCGCCAAGACAATGCGGCTGCCAGGCTCTACAATATCGTCGGCTTCCAAACTCACCTTAAATGGGGCGAACAAAAACGGGTCTTCCAAATGATTCAGGTTTGGAACATGCGGAGTTTGTCAGATACGGAGTCATGCACCGCAATTCCTACATGGATTCTCCAAATCTGCTCGAACAAACCTACCGCTCGAAGAAACAAGCCAACCTCTTCTTTGCGGGTCAAATGACAGGGGTAGAAGGCTATGTCGAGTCGGCAGCTTCAGGTTTGGTGGCTGGAATCAATGCAGCTCGCCTTTTCAAAGGAGAAGAAGCAGCGATTTTCCCTGAAACGACAGCTATCGGAAGCCTAGCTCACTATATCACCCATGCTGACAGCAAGCATTTTCAACCCATGAATGTCAACTTCGGGATTATCAAGGAGCTGGAAGGACCACGCATTCGAGATAAAAAGGAACGGTATGAGAAAATTGCCGAGCGTTCTTTACAAGATTTGGCTCAGTTTATGGAAAAATAACTCAAGAAAGGAAAAAGTTTGGAGAAAATCCAGACTTTTTCTTCTAAAAATGGTATAATGAATAAAATTTAGAATATAGAGAGTTTTCTGACAATGAACAAATCCTATTTTTATTTAGATATGAAGACACACGAATTGAAAGTGCCTTATACCGGAAAACTCCGTCGTGTGCGAGTCTTATTACCTAAGAATTATGAAACGGATACAGATAGACGTTACCCTGTGGTTTATTTCCACGATGGGCAAAACGTTTTGTACAGCAAGGAAGCTTATGCGGGTCATTCCTGGAAAGTCATTCCAGCCATTAAGCGGAATCCAGATATTAGTCGCATGATTGTCGTTGCGATTGATAACGATGGTTTGCAACGGATGAACGAGTACTCTGCCTGGAAGTACAAGGAATCTAATATCCCTGGAATGCAATTTGGTGGCAAGGGTGTCGAGTACGGCGAATTTGTCATGGAGGTGTTGAAACCTTTTATCGACCAAGAATACCGAACTCTTGCTGACCGAGAACATACGGCCATGATTGGTTCTTCCTTAGGTGGAAATATTACCCAATTCTTGGGATTAGAGTACCAAGATCAAATCGGTTGTTTAGGGGTCTTTTCATCTGCCAACTGGCTGCATCAAGATGCTTTCAATCATTATATCGAACGCAAAAAATTATATGCAGACCAACGGATCTACATCTATGTGGGGACTGAAGAGGCGGATGATACAGATAAAACTTTGATGGCAGGAAACATCAAGCAAGCCTACATCGACTCATCCCTTCGTTACTATCACGATGTCATTCAACAAGGGGTTGCTTTGGAAAATATTGCCATTCGGATTCAATCTGGGGCTATTCACCACGAAGAAGCATGGGCCGAACATCTACCAGAATGCCTTCGCTTTTTAGCAGAAAAATGGGATTAATAGCCTGTAAATAAAGAATTATAGAGAAAGAGGGAACTTATGAATATTGAACATTTAAGCCACTGGAGTGGCCAACTCAACCGTGAAATGTATTTGAATCGCTATGGACACGCAGGGATTCCTGTTGTAGTCTTTGCTTCATCAGGTGGAAGCCATAACGAGTACTATGACTTTGGTATGATTGATGCTTGTGCTCAGTTTATCGAAGAAGGACGGGTTCAATTCTTTACCCTTTCGAGTGTGGATAGTGATAGCTGGCTTTGTAATTGGAAGAATCCTCACGATCGAGCAGAAATGCACCGAGCTTATGAACGCTATGTGATTGAAGAAGCCATTCCTTTTATCAAACACAAAACAGGCTGGTTTGATCCGATGATGACAACTGGGTTGCTCTATGGGGAGCCTACCACGCGCTCAATTTCTTCTTGCAACATCCAGATGTCTTCAACAAAGTGATTGCCTTGAGTGGTGTCTATGACGCTCGTTTCTTTGTTGGTGATTTTAGAGGCGATGAAGCCATTTACCAAAATTCTCCATCTGATTATATTTGGAACCAAAATGATGGCTGGTTTATCGATCGTTACCGTCAGGCCGAAATCGTTATTTGTACTGGTTTAGGAGCTTGGGAACAAGATGGACTTCCATCTTTCTACAAACTGAAAGAAGCCTTTGATCACAAAAATATTCCTGCATGGTTCGCTGAATGGGGACATGATGTTGCCCACGATTGGGAATGGTGGCGCAAACAAATGCCATACTTCCTAGGCCAAATGCATCTTTAAGTAAAAAGGGAGGAGACCTCAATGAATTATATCGTTATTTCACCATATTACCCACAAAACTTCCAACAATTTACAATTGAATTGGCTAATAAAGGGATCACTGTCTTGGGAATTGGTCAAGAGCCATATGAACAGTTAGATGAGCCTTTGCGCAACAGCTTAACAGAATATTTCCGTGTTGAAAATTTGGAAAATCTGGATGAAGTGAAGCGTGCGGTAGCCTTTCTCTTTTACAAACATGGTCCAATCGACCGTATCGAATCCCACAATGAATACTGGTTGGAATTGGATGCGGCGCTTCGGGAGCAATTCAATGTCTTCGGGGCTAAGCCAAAAGATCTGAAGAAAACCAAGTTCAAATCCGAAATGAAGAAACTCTTCAAGAAGGCTGGAGTCCCAGTCGTTCCGGGTGCTGTGGTTAAAACAGAAAAAGACATCGACAAGGCCGTGAAGAAGATTGGGTTGCCATTGATTGCCAAACCTGACAACGGAGTAGGAGCAGCAGCGACCTTCAAGATCGAAACACCAGAAGATGTGGACCATTTCAAGGCAGAATGGGATGGCCATACCGAGTACTTCTTTGAGAAATTCGTCACTTCTAGCGAGATTTGTACCTTTGATGGTCTGGTCGATCGCGATGGCAACATTGTCTTCTCAACGACTTTTGACTATGCTTATACGCCACTCGATTTGATGCTCTACAAGATGGACAACTCTTATTATGTCCTCAAAGAGATGGATCCAAAATTGCGTCAATACGGGGAAGCGATTGTCAAGGCCTTTGGCATGAAGGAACGTTTCTTCCACATTGAGTTCTTCCGCGATGGGGATGACTATATTGCGATCGAGTACAATAATCGCCCTGCAGGTGGCTTTACCATCGATGTCTACAACTACGCTCACTCGATTGATTTGTACCGTGGCTATGCTGCCATTGTAGCAGGAGAACCCTTCCCAGCTTCTGAGTTTGAGCCCCTTTATTGCTTGGCAACTTCTCGTCGTGCCAATGCAGCCTATGTCCTTTCAGAGGATGAAGTTTTGGCTAAATACCATGATCAATTCCGTGTCAAGAAAGACATGCCAGCAGCTTTTGCGGAACTTCAGGGAGATTACCTCTATATGCTTACTACACCTAGTCGTGAAGAATTGGAACAAATGATTCATGACTTTGGCCAACGCCAATCATAAGATAACGACCGGTAGGATAGGATTCTATCGGTTTTTTTATATGTATAGCAAAGGAAGAAGAGAAAAGATTGTGAAATATTGTATTTGGATTTTTAAAAAAAGCTTATAAAACCTTCTTCCAAGGAATAAAGTTTGTGAAATCATATGAGCATTATTTTTTTGACAGTGCTTTCATTTTTTTGGCTAGAATGAAAGGAGAATGAATAAATGCTAAGAAAGGCGAAATGATGGCAACATTAGATAAAAGTCTCTTATTGGAAATGTTCCGTAAGATGGAAGAAATTCGTCGTATGGACTTAAAAATTGCTCAATTAGTAAAAAAAGGAAAAGTGCCCGGTATGACGCACTTTTCTGTTGGTGAGGAAGCTGCAAACGTTGGGGCTATGTTAGCTCTAAATGAAGATGACCTCATCACCTCAAATCACCGTGGTCACGGACAAGCTATTGCTAAAGGTATTGACCTTAACGGTATGATGGCTGAGATCCTTGGTAAATATACGGGAACTTGTAAAGGTAAGGGTGGATCTATGCATATCGCTGACCTTGATGCTGGTAACCTTGGTGCCAACGGAATCGTCGGTGGTGGTATGGGGATTGCCGTAGGTGCAGCCCTTACTCAACAAATGCATAAGACTGGTAAGATTGTTGTTTGCTTCTTTGGGGATGGGGCAACCAATGAAGGTGTCTTCCACGAAGCGGTGAATATGGCTTCTATTTGGAATCTTCCGGTAATTTTCTACTGTATCAATAACGGTTATGGAATCTCTGCAGATATCAAAAAAATGACCAATGTCAAGCATATCCACGAGCGTAGTGCTGCTTACGGCATTCCTGGAATGTTTATTCCTGATGGAAACAATGTTATTGATGTCTATGAAGGATTCCAAAAAGCTGTTGAACACGTCCGCTCTGGTAAAGGCCCTGTCTTGATTGAAAGTGTCACTTATCGTTGGCTTGGTCACTCTTCATCTGACCCTGGTAAATACCGGACTCGTGAAGAAGTCGAAGAGTGGAAGAAGAAAGATCCGGTTGAAAATCTTCGCAAGTATCTCCTTGAAAATGAAATTGCGAGCGCAGAAGAACTGGATCAGATCCAAGAAGAAGTAAAAGAAGCAGTGGAAGCTTCAGTGAAATTTGCGGAAGAAAGCCCATTCCCTCCACTCGAATCAGCTTTCGAAGATATTTACGCAGACTAAAGGGGAGTAGAGAATTATGGAAACTAAATTAATGTCTTTCCGCGATACCATTATCCTTGCTATGTCTGAGGAAATGCGTCGCGACGAAAACGTATTGTTGATGGGGGAAGATGTCGGAGTTTTCGGTGGAGACTTCGGAACTTCAGTAGGAATGCTTGAGGAATTCGGTCCAGAACGTGTCCGTGACTGTCCGATTTCTGAGGCCGCGATTTCAGGTGCAGCAGCAGGTGCAGCCATGACTGGACTTCGCCCAATCGTTGATATGACCTTCATGGATTTCTCAGTAATTGCCATGGATGCTATCGTCAACCAAGCTGCGAAGACGCGCTACATGTTTGGTGGAAAAGGGCAAGTACCGATGACCATTCGCTGTGCTGCCGGTAACGGAGTTGGATCTGCAGCTCAACACTCCCAATCTTTGGAATCATGGTTCACCCATATTCCTGGTTTGAAAGTTGTTGCTCCAGGAACTCCTGCGGATATGAAAGGACTTCTCAAGTCTTCTATCCGTGATAACAACCCCGTTATCATTCTTGAGTACAAATCAGAATTCAACCAAAAAGGGGAAGTGCCTGTTGATCCCGACTATACCATTCCACTTGGTGTCGGAGAAATCAAACGTGAGGGTACTGATGTCACTGTCGTAACTTACGGGAAAATGCTTCGTCGTGTCATGCAAGCAGCTGAAGAATTGGCAGAAGAAGGCATCTCAGTAGAAGTAGTAGACCCACGGACCTTGGTTCCACTTGATAAAGAGATCATCATTAACTCTGTCAAGAAGACAGGAAAAGTAGTGCTTGTCAATGATGCCCACAAAACAAGTGGCTATATTGGTGAAATTTCAGCTATTATCTCTGAATCAGAAGCATTTGATTACTTGGATGCACCAATCCGCCGTTGTGCGGGGGAAGATGTGCCAATGCCTTACGCACAAAACCTTGAAAATGCAATGATTCCAACAGTTGAAAGCATCAAAGATGCTATTCGTAAAACATACAACAAAGAATAATACAAAATTTAAATTATGTAATATATTCGTAGTTTTATCTTTCATTTTGAAATAGATAAAATGCGACATGAGTGAGTCGAATCGATTCTATTCGACGAACGAATTAGTAATCTTCGTCAGGTTGACCGCCTGATAGTTTCACTTTGTAACTTTTAGACGTCCCTGTCAGTATCTTGTAGATTGAATCCGGACGGAGGACTGTGAAAAAGATAGATTTCCTCGTGTTCATCGAACACAGCGTCAATCTCCTATTTTTTCTTTGTCCTCTACGTCCTTAATATCTTATAATAGAATAGGAGAGGTCATGGCTGATGATAAGCTAAGAGCGACTCCTGCGGCTAGAAAATTAGCGGATGATCTTGGGATCAACCTCTATGATGTTTCTGGTTCAGGCGCAAACGGTCGTGTCCACAAAGAAGACGTGGAAACCTATAAAGACACAAATGTGGTTCGCATTTCACCACTTGCAAAACGAATTGCTTTAGAACACAATATTGCTTGGCAAGAGATTCAAGGAACTGGTCATCGTGGTAAGATCATGAAGAAGGACGTCCTTGCTTTCCTTCCTGAAAATATTGAGAATGAGACCATTAAGTCACCTGCTGAAATCGAGAAGGTGGAGGAAGCTCCAGATAATGTGACACCTTATGGTGAAATCGAGCGAATTCCGATGACACCAATGCGTAAGGTGATTGCTCAACGGATGGTGGAATCTTATTTGACAGCACCAACCTTTACTTTGAACTATGACGTTGATATGTCTCAAATGTTGGCCCTTCGTAAGAAAGTATTGGATCCAATCATGGAAGCAACTGGCAAGAAAGTCACTGTAACAGATTTGCTTTCTCTAGCAGTTGTTAAGACCTTGATGAAACACCCATACATCAATGCGTCATTGACAGAAGATGGCAAAACCATCATCACTCACAACTATGTCAACTTGGCGATGGCAGTTGGGATGGACAATGGGCTGATGACTCCAGTTGTCTATAATGCAGAAAAAGATGACCTTTATCAGAGTTGGTGGTAGCCTTCAAGGACGTTATCGGACGTACCTTGGATGGTAAAGTTTAGCACCAAGTGAATTGCAAAATTCAACCTTTACCATCAGTAACTTGGGGATGTTTGGTGTTCAATCATTTTGGACCGATTATCAACCAACCAAACTCTGCCATCCTTGGAGTTAGTGCAACGGTTGAAAAACCAGTGGTTGTGAATGGTGAAATTGTCATTCGTCCAATCATGAGCTTGGGCTTGACCATTGACCACCGCGTTGTCGATGGAATGGCTGGTGCCAAATTCATGAAAGACTTGAAAGCCTTGATTGAAGACCCGATTTCAATGTTGGTCTAATCAACGAGAGAGAATAGAAACAAGAAAAAGAGGGAAATAAAATGGCCTTAGAAGTTATTATGCCAAAAGCCGGCGTAGATATGACCGAAGGACAAATCGTTCAGTGGAATAAAAAAAGTCGGCGAATTTGTAAAAGAAGGAGAAGTTCTCCTTGAAATCATGACAGACAAAGTCAGCATGGAGTTGGAAGCTGAAGAAGACGGTTACTTGATCGCTATCCTGAAAAGGGGATGGAGAAACTGTTCCTGTAACAGAAGTCATCGGTTATCTTGGTGAAGAAGGGAGAAACATCCCAACAGCTGGAGCAAAGCAACACCAGAAAGCGAGTCCAGCACCAACTGCAGCAAGTGCTTCAAACGATGACAATAAGAGCGATGATGCTTATGATATCGTAGTGATTGGTGGTGGGTCCTGCTGGTTACGTATCTGCTATTAAAGCAGCTCAATTAGGGTGGTAAGGTTGCTCTTGTTGAGAAATCTGAACTTGGTGGAACATGCTTGAACCGCGGATGTATCCCAACCAAGACTTACCTCCACAACGCTGAAATCATTGAAAATATCGGTCATGCAGCCAACCGTGGGTATCATCATTGAAAATCCAAGCTTTCTCAGTGGATATGGATAAAGCTTTCTTGAAACTAAGAACAAGGTCGTAAATACTCTTGTTGGTGGTGTTGCAGGACTTCTTCGTAGCTACGGAGTTGATGTTCATAAAGGAATCGGTACCATCACGAAAGGATAAGAATGTCTTTGGTCAATGGTTCTGAATTGCTTGAAACGAAGAAAATCATCCTTGCTGGTGGGTTCCAAAAGTCAGCAAGATTAACGTTCCAGGTATGGAATCATCCCTTGTCATGACCAGTGATGACATTCTTGAAATGAATGAAGTCCCAGAAAGCCTTGTCATCATCGGTGGTGGGGTTGTCGGTATCGAACTTGGTCAAGCCTTCATGACCTTTGGTTCTAAAGTTACGGTCATCGAAATGATGGACCGGATCGTGCCAGCCATGGATGCGGAAGTATCTAAGAACCTTCGCTTGATCCTTGAACGCAAAGGTATGACGATCTTGACAGATACTAAACTGCAAGAAATCATTGAAGAAGATGGCAAACTCCGTATCAAGGTTGAAGGAAAAGATGATATCATCGCAAACAAAGCTCTTCTTTCAATCGGTCGTGTTCCAGATCTTGAAGGAATCGGAGAAGTTGAGTTTGAATTAGATCGTGGTCGGATCAAGGTCAATGAATACATGGAAACATCTGTTCCAGGTATCTATGCGCCAGGTGATATCAATGGTACGAAGATGTTGGCCCACGCTGCCTTCCGTATGGGTGAAGTAGCGACTGAAAATGCCCTTAAAGGAAATCACGCTGTTGCCAAATTGAACTTAACTCCTGCAGCCATCTACACACTTCCAGAAGTAGCAGCTGTTGGTTTGACAGAAGAACAAGCTCGTGAGAAATACGATGTCCAAATCGGTAAATTTAACTTTTGCAGCGAACGGACGTGCCATTGCATCAGATGCAGCTCAAGGATTTTGTTAAAAGTCATTGCAGACAAGAAATATGGTGAAGTTCTTGGGGTTCACATCATTGGTCCAGCAGCAGCTGAATTGATCAACGAAGCTTCCACCATCATTGAGATGGAAATCACTGTAGAAGAAATGCTCAAGACCATTCATGGGTCACCCAACCTTCTCAGAAGTGATGTACGAAGCCTTTTGCGGATGTACTTGGCTTGGCTGTTCATTCACCTAAGAAGAAATAATATTTGAAATGATAGAATGGCTGGACAGCAAATGCTGGACCAGTCTCTATCGTATATAAAGGAATCTTATGAAATACATTATTAATTATTCAAATGATACTGCTTTTAATATTGCTTTGGAAGAGTATGCTTTTAAGCATCTGTTGGATGAGGATCAAATCTTCCTTCTCTGGATTAACAAACCATCCATTATCGTTGGTCGCCACCAAAATACCATCGAAGAAATCAACCGCGACTACGTTCGGGAGCATGGGATTGAAGTGGTTCGTCGGATCAGTGGTGGTGGGGCTGTTTATCACGATTTGAACAACCTCAACTACACCATCATTTCAAAAGAAGATGAAAACAAAGCCTTTGACTTCAAGAGTTTTTCTACTCCTGTGATCAACACCTTGGCTCAACTTGGGGTTAAGGCTGAATTCACGGGTCGTAACGACTTAGAGATTGATGGCAAGAAATTCTGTGGGAATGCGCAGGCCTATATTAATGGTCGTATCATGCACCATGGTTGCCTTCTCTTTGACGTTGATTTGTCAGTCCTTGCCAATGCTCTCAAGGTATCTAAAGACAAGTTTGAGTCCAAAGGGGTTAAATCAGTCCGTGCTCGCGTGACCAATATCATCGATGAATTGCCAGAAAAAATAACGGTTGAAGAGTTCCGTGACCTACTTTTGGACTACATGAAGAAAGAATACCCTGAGATGACAGAATATGACTTCTCGGATGAAGAATTGGCTGAAATCAATCGTATCAAGGAAACCAAGTTCGGTACCTGGGATTGGAACTATGGAAAGTCTCCTGAATACAATGTCCGTCGTGGCACTAAAATTCCCTAGCGGTAAGGTTGAAATCTTTCGCCAATGTCATTAAATCAAAAATTCAAGATATCAAGATTTACGGTGACTTCTTTGGTATCGAAGATGTTGCAGCAGTAGAAGATGTTCTTCGTGGTGTCAAATACGAACGTGAAGACGTCCTCAAAGCCCTTCAAACCATTAATCTAGGTCGTTACTTTGCAGGTATCACTGCAGAAGAAATTGCTGAGGCAGTGGTGGAATAAAGTAAAAGATATCCATTTAACATGGATATCTTTTATCTTAAACTTGATATTCGAAAACCATGAGTGTACAATATAGAGGAAATCTGAACAAAAAAGGGGATCATATTCAATGATGAAAATTCCAGTTGAAAATCTTGGTCTATTTGAACAGTTAGATCGTATAGTAGTGGCTTTTTTTAGCAAGCAACAACCTTCCAGTCCTTATGATTTGAATGTCAGTATTACACAAGGACACCTTGACCAGAAAAAGCAAGAGCTCGAACCATTAGGCTATCAAGCTGTCCAACTACCATTAGGAATGGCTTTAGATAATATCATCCAGCAACCTCATTATAAAAATTTAATCCTTGGTGGACTTGCTCCTGACGAAATAATCGTCAGCAAAGAAGAATTAATGCCTTTGAAAGATATTGTGGATAGTTTTTGTATTATGTACGCTGCAGCGAATAACAGACTGGAAAATAGTAAGGCTTATGAATTAATGAAAGATAAGACGGTTTATTTTATTGGTAAACTATTTACAGATTTTCCAAAAGCCGGTGATGAAATTGCTTATTTAGGAATTGATCGAATAGCGAGCGATGGTACACCATATGAAGCAGTTAAATGCTTTTTAACAGAAGAGAGTGCAGAGAAGTACAATGGTGAAAAAAGACCGGTCACCCCTGCAAACCTGGCTTATCTAAAATCATTCTGGGGAAAACCAGTCATTATTGAGCCACACCGTAATTATTGGATTGAATTTTTTTATAGAAAGTATAAAAAGAGCGTAAGATTCATATAAAAATCTACGCTCTTTTTGAAACTCTAAATAATATTACATAATTTTACGTTATGTAATTTTCATAAACTATCCAAGGCATTTTTTTCTGTTCATCATTAACGATATGCGTATATAAGTCTGTAACTTGGGTGCTAGCATGTCCCTAGCTGGTGGCTGACCAAGACCTGTGATTTGGTAGCATCATAGAGACGAGTTGCTAATGTATGGCGAAGCTTTATGGGGTGTCACGCGGACTTTGAAGTCTTCTGAATACTTGGCGACCATCTTTTTCAACGCTAGAAGCATCGATCCGGTTTGGAACACCTCGATACAAGGTCAGAAGAGAGCTGTATCAGTCTTTTTCTGTCTTGTAACGTTTGTCTCGAATAGCGAGATATTGTTCTAGATAAGGCTTTAGCAAAGGCAGCAACATTGACCGAGTCACGTTTTCCACCTTTTCGAGTGACGTCAATGACCATCATCTTAAGATTGAGGTCACGAAGGTCTAGGTTAACGGCTTCAGAGAGACGGACGCCAGAGGCAAGAAGGAGTGCTATAATGGCTAAATCTCTCTCTTTATTCTTATTAAAGGAGGATAAGGCGCGATTTGAGAGTGTTTGAGGGTACTCCTGGTCGATATAGTTAAGAAAACCTTCTGTTTCATCCCCTAAAAAGAGTTTTTGCTTGATATTTTCAGCTCGAGCCGCCAAGGTTTCTTTCTTTTTCTTAGTAGCAACCTTTCTTCATGACATTACGGTAGAAATAAGGTTCCCCTTGCTCGTTTTCAACTTCCTCGGTCAAATACTTATAGAGACTAGATAGTGCAGAAAGGGTACGGTTAATGGTTGTTTGGGAAACCCCGTTTTTTGTCGTATTGGCATTGAGCAGAGGACGTTCACGTAAGTAAAGAATAAAGGATTCCATGTCTTTCTTGGTCATGTGCTCCAGAACGTCTAAAGGGATCTCGGACATGGTGTCAGCATCCGATATACCAGATTCCAAGACCCAGGTAAAAAATCGATCGTATTCCTTTAAGTATTCGTACAAGGTCGTAAAACTGTATGGAACAGCCAGTTTCGATTGGTAATACTCCAATACGTACCAGGGCATGACTTGTTTGAGTTTATCAATCCGTTCTAATAAGATCTCGCGTTTCATGTTTTTCTCCAAATCTTTCTATACTAGTAGTATAGCATAGCTAGACATATTTTTCAAGAAAATTATAGTTTTTCGGAAAGATGTTATAGGTGATCTATAGGACTGTTTTTGTATCTCTTTTATACTAGATACCTTTTAAACACAAAATAATCAGCAAATCTCATGGATCTACTGATTGTTTTTCTTCTCTACTTTATTTTTCTACATATTGAAAAGAAATCTTGCTACCACAAAGCCAATTATAGACTCGATCATTAACTTGGACGTTCATAGCTTCATGGGCATATTCTGGCATGATTAAATGCTCTTTTGGACATTCTAATCGATTATAAATGGCAAACTGTGTCACAGGATAACAGACATCATCATCTAACCCGGTAATCATGTGAACCTGTCCTTTAATGCGATGGGCAAAATTTTTTACATCAATATAGGCTAAAGTCTCCATGATTTGGTCTTCTGTTTCATGGAATGGATCATGGAACTTGAAATAACGGAAAAGCTCATCATAGGCCTCGCTGGTGTTTCCAATCTCTAATACACGTCTGAAATCTGATAAGAATGGATAAATGGCTACCGTTCGTTGGATTTGGGGATTCAATCCGGCAGCTACCAAGGCCAGGGCACCACCTTGAGAGGCTCCATAGCTGGTGAGTTTGCTGTCATCTACTTGAGGAAGGCTCGCTACAATTTCGATTAACTGGTAAAGGTCTAAGTAGACATCCTTATAAAACAGCTCATGCGGACCTTCCACAGCTCCTCGGATAATCTGTCCTTTTACTGTGTTTCCAAGTGGTGATCGATCTCCGTCTGTTGAATAGCCTGATTGACCTCTTACGTCCATGGAGACCACACCATATCCAGCTACTGTATAAGCCAGCATGTCTGACCAATCCCAACAACGGCCCATATAGCCATGAAAATGGAAAATAACTGGAACCTTTTGATCTGTTTTTGGGAAAACAACCCGTGCATAAACAAGACCCATCTCGTGTTCCTTTTAAAGGTTAATTCATAACATTGAACATTTGGAATGCTGAAATCTTGTTCTTCGAGCTTGTATTCAGGCAGTTCAGTCAGTCTTTGCTAAGGGCTTGATCCCAGAAAGCTATCAAAAGTCTGTCAGGAACATCATCACGTCCCTTGTAAACTCTTCATTGTCTCTAGTAATGCTAGGATCTTTTCATCAAAATTTCTCCTTTTAGGTATGTGTAATCGCTACCAAAAATGTACCATATTTACTTAAGGATTGCAAGAGACAAAATAAAAATTACATAACCGAAAATTATGTAATTTCACTATAGATTCAAAAATAGACTTAATTGTTTAACCAGATCTGGATTAGTGGGTAAATGCTGAATGATGAGCCTTTACGACCGTTTTAAATTCACTTCTGAATAGGCTTTGATTGTCAAAAAAATAGATTGTGCTGCTTGTGCACTAGAAAGAGGGAACGATGCCGTCTGATTTTTCCAGCAAAGCTACCCGACAAAGTTTAGGACCTCTACTTCTTTATCTAATCGATGTTTCCACCTTTGAAAATCGTCATACATCTCTTGGTTAAATTTGTAAGGACTTCCAATAATTGCTATCTTGCTTACGGTTAACTTATTTTTCTCTAAAAAGCCACTTTCCAATAAACCAGTCAGAAACCAGTCCACCATTGGAGTGTCCCTACTGCCTTGAAGTCTGTAAAATAATAGTGATCAAGAAGGTAGGTTAAAGCCATCTTAAGGGATTCGATTTGTTGCTTGATATTGCTGTAGCCATCTCGATTGTTCTCAAAGCCAATCACTATCATAGGATTTGGCTCTTTTGTATTCAGTCTTCCTTCCATCTCTATAGAATCATCTTTATTGACTTTTATTTTTAAGAGACTCTGCTTTTTTTCTAGAAAAAGCGATGGAGCATGCGGATGGTTCCATTGAAATCGCTGGATACTAGCTGAACTCCCAGGTACAAAGATAATCGGATCTGATTGGTGGTTTCTTCGACCCTTTTAGGGAAATTCAAAAGAGCTTTGCTGTGCGAAGAAAACAATCTTACAAAGAAACGAATGACTTGTTGAAATAGTTTTTTTAACATGTTTTCTCTAGTACTTTTTTCTAAAAGAACCCGGAACAATGTCCCAGGCTCTTATTAGAAACGATTATTTCCGTTTTTTCTTATTCTTGCGCATTTGTTTGGCCATCTTGTTCATCGCCCGTTTCATCATGAAATTCGCCGGCTTTTTCCTTTGAGACCACCACCAAACATTTGGCTCATATCAGGCATTCCAGCGCCTCCGCCAAGAGCTGATAAGTCAGGCATCCCACCTTGTCCCATCATCCCTTCGAGGGCAGACATATCAGGCATTCCACCAGGCATGTTCTTTGGCAGATTATTTGGATTAAGCCCCATTTGTTTCATCATCTTGTTCATATCGCCAGAGAGGACGCCTTGCATCATCTGTTTGGCTTGGTTAAAGTCCTTTGATGAATTTATTGACCTCGACAAAGCTGTTTCCTGAACCGGCAGCAATCCGACGACGACGGCTAGGGTTCAAAAGTTCTGGATTTTCGCGTTCAGCTGGGGTCATAGAAGATACAATCGCGCGTTTGCGAGCAATTTCTCGTTCGTCGACCTTGAGGTTCTTCATAGCTGGATTGTTGGCCATACCTGGAAGCATCTTGAGCAAATCTTCCATTGGTCCCATGTTTTGAACTTGGTCTAACTGATCGATGAAGTCGTTGAAGTCAAAGGTATTTTCCCGCATCTTCTCAGCGAGTTCAAGCGAGCGTTTCTCATCGTATTCTTGAGAAGCCTTCTCGATCAGCGTCAGCATATCCCCCATACCGAGGATCCGACCAGACATACGGTCTGGGTGGAAGGTTTCGATATCAGTGATTTTTTTCACCAGTACCAGTGAATTTAATTGGCTTCCCAGTAATCTGACGGACAGAAAGGGCTGCACCACCACGGGTATCCCCATCAATCTTGGTCAAAATAACCCCGGTCACTTCGAGTTGTTCGTTAAACTCACGCGCCACATTGGCCGCTTCTTGACCAATCATGGCATCCACGACCAAGAGGATTTCATTTGGCTCAGCAAGGGCTTTGACATCGCGCAATTCGCCCATGAGTTTCTCATCGATTTGCAGACGACCAGCCGTATCGATCAAGACATAGTCATTGTGGTTAGATCTTGCTTGTTCCAAACCTTGACGTACGATTTCTACTGCAGGGACTTCTGTTCCCAATGAGAAGACAGGGACATTGATCTGTTGACCAAGCGTCTTCAACTGGTCAATGGCAGCTGGACGGTAGATATCGGCGGCAATCATCAAGGGACGTGCATTTTCTTCCTTGACCAATTTGTTAGCCAATTTACCCGCAAAGGTTGTTTTTACCAGCCCCTTGAAGACCGACCATCATGATAATGGTTGGAATCTTTGGAGATTTGATAATGTCTGCTGTTTCAGAACCCAAAATAGCTGTCAATTCTTCATCGACAATCTTGACGATTTGTTGGGCAGGGTTCAGGGTTTCGATGACTTCATGACCTACAGCCCGCTCTCGGACGCGTTTGATAAAGTCTTTTACAACAGGAAGGGCAACGTCGGCCTCTAAGAGGGCTAGACGAATCTCTTTGGTTGCCTCTTGGACATCCGCTTCAGAGATTTTCCCTTTCTTACGAAGATTTTTAAAGACGTTCTGTAAACGTTCAGTTAAACTTTCAAATGCCATTATTTTCTCCTATTTTTTCAATTCAGTGGAAATCGTCCGAAATGTTGCAAACATTCTAGTTCTTCGGGTGTGACTTCTTTCATGATTTCATTTGGATATCCCCAACAGCTAAAACCTATTTGCATAGCTTTGGAGATATCATTGGGCGAGATAATCTGTAGTCGAGTAGGAAATACTTCCTCTGCGACTAATAGTTTGCAAGGTATTCCTTGATAAATGACCAGACTGCCCATAATCACTCCCGATTGTCAATGCTTGATAAAATTTCAACCTGCTCTTGTAGAAAAGTATCTTCCGGATAGCGTTCTAAAATCTGATCAAAAATCTGGCTACGTACAATGTAATCGGAATACATATGGAGTTTCATTTCGTAATCTTCCAAAATCTTTTCTGTACGTTTAATATTGTCATAGACCGCTTGACGGCTCACTCCAAACTCTTCTGCAATCTCAGCCAAGCTGTAGTCATCTGCGTAATAGAGCTCGATATAATTCATCTGCTTGTCCGTCAAGAGCGCTGCATAAAACTCAAAGAGCGCATTCATTCGGTTGGTTTTCTCAATTTCCATACCTTTCATTATATCAAAAAAGCCCGCTAAAGACTAGCGGGACTTGATGCTTTTTGAGCTTGAAATAAGAGGATACATCATTAGAGTTTCAGTGCCAACATATTGACCGTCATCCCAGCTGCAGTTCCCATCAAGAAGATGGTATCTCCTTCCTTCACATAGCCATGATCCAGTGCATAGGCTAGGCCGAAAGGCACGGCCACCGAAACCATATTTCCATAATCACTGACAATATTGAGGTATTTATCTTTGCCAACTCCCAATTTGTCCATGACGAGTGGTAAGGCACGACTTGCTTGGTGAGGGATAATGTAGTCTACAGCATCTTTAGAAATGCCTGATTTCTCTTGGAATTCTTGGAACATTTCTGGAATAACACGGGCAGAAAGCAAAAGAATCTTCTTCCCTTTCATATCAAACATGAAATCAGTCTTGGTTGCTTCAGAGTACAATTTCGGATGATAAGCTGTCAAACCACCACGAATTTCAGTATCATGGGCTCCCTCAGACCAGGTACGTTGCATACTGGCAATGATTCCTTTATCTTCCTTTGTTGCTTCAAAAATAAAGGCTGCAGCTCCATCACTAAACAGTTCAAAAGCTTTCTTTTTGTTTGGGATTTAGCCCTAGGCTTCCTACTTCACTAGATACAATCAGAACCCGACGGTATTCACCACCTTCAATCAGATAAGAAACAGTGCTTAAAGCAGATACAAAACTGGTACAAGTGGTATTGATATCCATAGCAGGAATCGTCAGTCCCTTGGCCACGCGCTCATGGATCAAAGCAGCTGTACAAGGAATGGGCTGAACTCCAACCGCACTAGCCGAAACCAGGCAGTCGATGTCTGCCATTTCAAGCCCCGCATGGTTTAAAGCCACTTCAATCGCACGCGCTGCAAGATCAATCTGTGTTTCTTCTCCTTCTTTCACGCGGTAACGAGTCTGGTCTTTGAAAGTTACGGTATGAGCTGGAAGCGCTGTTCCATAGCCTTTAATTTGCAAATGTCTTTTTACAGTAGTCATAGGATTCTCCTTTTATTGAAGTCGTTGAACACGTTTAATTTACGTGTTGGGTCCCATTGGTAATCGATAAATTGAATACTTGGGAGAATGAATTGTTTTTGCTGAGCTAAGAGTTCAAATTGAGCAAAGATCGCTTGCTCCATAGACTCTGTCCGGTGACTCAAGGCAATGGTAATGGATCCATCTGCCAACTGAGTTACTTGATAGTCCTGAATATTTTCGACAAAGAGAATGCACCGTCGAATAAAATCCGGATAGATTATCTGGCTACTGCCATCTTCTTTATTGAAATAGAAGATATCGTCCGATCGTCCTTCGATCTTTGCGATTCGAGTAAAGACGGAACCACAAGGGCAAGGAGACTTTTCTTCCACCAAAATATCATTGAGGCGGTAGCGATAGATAGGTTGACTGGTTCGTTTGAAATCCGTAATAATCGGATAAAAGCGGCTATCATCAAGATACTCTTTTTCGACAGACAAAATATCTTCGTTGAGATGTAGATTGCCTTCTGAACAGGTACAAGCTAAAAATCCCTCTGTCGCTTGATAGACCTGATCAACCTTGTCTAGTTGAAAAGCTTTGGCGATGGTCTGTGCATCTCGATCTTCTAGGATCTCTGCGACAGAAACAACCTTGACAGGTTGAATCGCAAGTTGCTGATTGCTGACATAGTTGGCTAACTCAATCAAGGTTGAAGCTGGTGCGACCACAATGGTTGGTTGATAGTCTTTGAGACGCTCTAAATGCTCCTTGCTATCCTTGAAAATATCAAAATATTCCAAGCGAATAAGGCCTGAATTAATGGTTTGATAAAGTTCATTGTCCGCTCGTAAGAAAAAGGCAATGCGATGACCAAACAGTTTTCCTTTCGGTAGCATCTTGGCTAAGATCGCTGCAGCCCACATGCTTCTTTCTTTTTCTGTGGTGACAAAAACTCCTCGGTGGCCTGAAGTCCCAGAAGACAAGCCTACTGCTACTTCTCCATTCATCTCAGTAAAATCTCGCGTCTGTTCTCCGCGAATCGCCATTTCTAAAGCCTGATCTCGATCCACCCCTAGGGTATTGAGTTCATTGAAATGTGTCATCATAAACGATTTATCCATCGTTCCAAAGGATTCGGGAGAATGGGTTTGAAAATAGGGAGATTGAGAAGTGATAAATGCATGGTAGCGTGCCAATTGCTTATCTTGGTATCGCTTCAAGGCCTCTTTTGAACGGAATCGGTGGCACCATCTGGTTTCAATAAAGGTTTTCAGAAAGACTGTTTTTTTCATTTAAAATCCTTTCAATCCGATCTTGCGGGTCGTGGCTGACAACAACTTGAATACCATCTTGCAAGAGTGTCTCCAGAAAATCAGCTCCTTTTAAATAAGCCTTCTTATCATCCTGAACCAAGGAAGGGATCAGTCGCATTTGCCGTGTGTAAGGCAAGAGGTCCACTCCCCAAGAAAGATCTGCTCCAATAAAGAGCTTGAGCTCATCCAGATAAAGACAGCCTTGCCCTCTCGCATGCCCATCGATGGACGAAACAAGAATGCTCCCATCCCCAAAAAGATCCGCAGTCGGGCGGTAAGGGAAAGCTGGATGCCTTTGATTTGCTTTGAGACAAGTCACCCGATCCTTGAAGTCAGCTGGCAAAAACTCTTTAAAAATCAGATCTTTAAACTTCGGTTTTTGGTACACCTCATAGACTTCCTGGGTGACAAAGAAATGAGCATTTGGGAAAAGGGCTGCTCCGCCGAGATGATCAGGGTGCAGATGCGAAAGAATCACATAGGAAATGGATGCCGGGTCAATCCCACGCTCATGCAATAAATAATCGATCTGGTCTTCTTTTTTCATCTGCATTGGGGTGGCTAGACGGTACCAGAAATACCGAGCTTTTTTCTTAATCTCGTAGTGATAGCCGGTATCGTACAAAATATAACCTTTTTCACGGTGCTGAATCAAAAAGACACCTGCAGGAAATTGCATTTTTTCATTTGGAATTCCTTTAAATAAGAGACCAGAATGACTGCTACAATAGCCTGCTGGAAAATAATCAATGCGCTTGATCATGTTGGACATAGTTGTCAATCCCTTCTTCAATAGTCATTTTTGGATAGTAGCCAAGTTCGGTTTGGGCCTTTTGAATATCGAGGGTTTGGCTATATCGAAGGAGATAATAGGTATAGCGAGTCAATGGAGGTTCAGCTTTCAGATGGAATAAACGATATACCCCTTCAAGGCTATAGGCCGCACCTGCTACAAGACCTGCCGGAATTTTCCGATAGCGAATCGGTTCTCCCAATCCCTTTAATGTTGTTTCGATCAAATACTTAAAGGACTTTGGTTCCCCATTTGTAATATTATAAACTTGTCCGTGAGCTTCTTTTGCTTCCAGAGCCAAGCGAATGGCTAGGGCAACATTTTCCACGCAGGTCATATCCATGAGCTGCTCTCCTCCTCGAATCAAAGGAATTCCAATTTTTCGACTGAGGCGTAAGACACGAGGCAAAATACTGGTATCCCCCACACCAAATAATCCTCTAGGACGCAAGATGATACTTGGCACATCCGGATAGTCAGAAAAAAGTTTTTCAGACACCAATTTGCTTCGGATATAATTGTTGAGGTGATTTTCTTTTGGAGCATCACTTTCCATGATGTTTAATTGATCTTTTCCAGCCGCGTAAATACTAGGAGAAGATACGTAAACCAAGCGTTTTACCGCATATTCACGGCACAATTCAAGGACATTTTGAGTGCCAACTACATTCGCCTGATAGAAGGCCTTCCAAGGTCCCCAGGCAGTGGATAAAGCTCCTGCATGAACTACAGCATCAACAGACTGAAAGGCTTGTCTTAATTCCTCAATAGAGCTCAAATCCCCTTTGATAAATTGGACGCGCTCACCTTCCAGAGCCTTCCCATTTTTTTCGTTTCGGCCAAAAGCTACAATGGAATAGTCGTGATCTAATAACTCTTCGATCACGTATTTTCCAAGGAAGCCAGTCGCACCTGTTACAAGAATTTTCATAGTTTTCCATCCGTTCCACGTCTTAATAACCGTTGAATCTCAAACTCCAAGGTGTCCAACGGCTTGTAGGTTTTTGAAAGTTTGTTTAATCTCTCTAACTTTTCCCAAGATTCTTTTTCTAATAGGGCATTGAAACCTGCTTGAATCTCTTCGGTGCGATTGCGATGAGCTTGAAAAGCAATTCCTGCTTCTACTCCTCGAATCGCATAGTCAAATTGGTCATAATCATGTGGCAAGATCAAGGCTGGTTTTTTAAATTCGATACATTGATAAAAGATTCCAGCTCCTCCATGATGAATGACATAGTCCATCTGCGGAATATATTCTTTGTAGGGCAGATATGAGACAACCGTCACATTTGGTGCTACTTCTTCTTCAGAAAAGTCTTTTGCCCCATCACCTAAGGTGACGAAAAAGTGACATTCTGGATGCTCTTTGGCCAAATGCTTGGTTTGTTCTAGCAAATTCTCCTTTGCCCAAGGCAACTGGGTTCCACATGTCACGAGTACCTTCGTCTTGTCGTCGTAAGGACGGAGATCTAAAGGATAATCTTCAGCTTTTTCAAGAGAAGTCCCCAAAGGGCCAAGCCAGGCATATTGATGAGGGAAATGTGTTTTCAACTCAAGCTCCATCATACCAATTCCAAAGATGGCATAAGGAGAGTAGATGGTCTCCACTCCATTTTGATTGTACAACTTGAAATTGTAACGTTTTAAGCGTTTGCGTAAGAGGAAGGCGCCACAGTATTTTCCAATGCGCGTGAGTTTACGGCATAGTGCTTGGATCTTCTCTTCCTTCTTTGTGCGCGCGACTCCCATCCCTCCGAAGAAGCAAGGAGGACCATAAGGAGTTTCGATTGCAAATTGGGTCGCCATGGTGGTAATCCAAGGAATTTCTAACTGTTCTGCCACAAAACCAGCTGATAGAGTGATAAAGTCAGCAATGACAATATCTGGACGATTGACACGCCACTCCTCTAGCAATTGATCCGATACATGATTAATCAAATCAAGACTCCTAGACAATTGCCGATAAGCTGAAAATAGATTGTGTTTCTTATCGTTATTAGCCGCACGTTCAAACTCTTCTACTTTGTCCTCTAGAATCGGAACGACTGTGAAGCCGAGACTTTCTGCGACGGCTTTTTTCTGAGGACCCGTGAAAACTCGGATTTCCATAGTTGGATCATCTAATAAGGGTTTAACGAGATTTAAAGTTGGGTACAGATGCCCACTCAAGGGAACAGCTACCACATCAATTTTAATTTTTTTCATTTTTTCCTGCCTTATATCTCTTATTTAAGCTTTAAAACCTGCTTCTATCTATTAATTCGTAAAAAATCAAAAAAATTGAAGAAAAAAATAAAAATTTTTTTAAAAAAATTTTTTTAAAAATTATCAATGTTGCCTTTACTATCACTATTTAGAAAGAATGAGTTCTCACTAAAAAAGCTCCCAAATGCCCGGAGAATCTGCCTCGGACATTTGAAGAGTTTTCTATTTTTACGATTTGCGAGCCTAGTTATTTTCCAAATAAAATTCGAACCGCTCGCCGACATACTGACTTTTTACATACTCAAAAGCCGTCCCATCTTCAAAATAAGAAACCTGTGTCAGACCTAAAATAGCCTGGCCTTTTGAAATCTGTAAATAGTCCGCAATCTTATCCTTGGCCAATCGCGCATAGATGGTCTGGTGCGACTTTCCAATCTTATAACCATGACGCTCCAAGGTTTGGAAGAAATGGCTGGTAACCTCTTCGCGATTGAAATTCTTAATAAATTTCTCTGGAATAGAGGCCACTTCATAAACAACAGGGATCCCATCAGCATACCGGACCCGTTCCATCCGAATGATGGTTTCTGTCTTATCAATGCCCAATTTGTCCACTTCTTGGAGGCTAGGAATGGTTTTCCGGTAAGAAATCACTTGGCTAGAAGGTTCCTTGCCTTGCGATTTCATAATCTCTGTAAAACTGGTTGTGCCTCGCATTTTTTCTTGAACGCGCGTGCTGGTGATAAAGGTACCACTTCCTACACGTCTTTCAAGCACTCCTTCTTCAACCAGAAGGGTAATAGCCTGACGAAGCGTCATCCGACTCACTTGAAATTTCTCAGCTAGATCGCGTTCGCTGGGAAGACGCTCCCCGATTTTCCATATTTTTTGATCAATCTCAGACTTAATCTGATCATGAATTTGAATGTAAGCTGGAATCATAACCTTGCTCTTTCTCTGTGTTATCTCTATTGTAGCGTAAAATTCCTAATTCTTCAATCAGAGATTGGTAAAGACAAGGCTTTTGTGTTAGAATAGAGGAAAGTAAATTTCTTTAAGAAGGGGATAAGATGACAAACCTATCAACTGATTTGCATGATGTTGAAAAAATCATCGTGCTTGACTACGGTAGCCAATACAATCAGCTTATTTCACGTCGGATTCGTGAAATTGGAGTCTTCTCAGAGTTGAAGAGCCATAAGATTTCTGCTGATGAAGTTCGTGCAATCAATCCAGTTGGGATCGTTCTTTCAGGTGGACCAAACTCTGTATACGAGGAAGGTTCTTTTGATATCGATCCTGAAATTTTTGAACTCGGTATTCCAATCCTTGGAATCTGTTACGGGATGCAATTATTGACCCATAAATTGGGTGGTAAGGTCGTTCCTGCAGGTGATGCTGGTAACCGCGAATATGGTCAATCTGAATTGACTTTGACAGAATCTTCTGCTCTTTTTGCCGGCACACCAGACAAACAATTGGTCTTGATGAGCCACGGGGATGCTGTTACAGAAATTCCGGCTGACTTTATCCGCACTGGCACTTCTGCTGACTGTCCATTCGCTTCGATTGAAAATCCAGACAAGAAAATCTACGGAATCCAATTCCACCCTGAGGTTCGTCACTCTGTTCACGGTTATGACATCCTGCGTAACTTTGCCTTGAACATCTGTGGGGCTAAAGGTGACTGGACCATGGACAACTTCATTGACATGCAGATCAAAAAAATCCGTGAAACCGTCGGAGACAAACGTGTCCTTCTTGGTCTTTCAGGTGGTGTTGACTCTTCTGTTGTTGGGGTTCTCCTTCAAAAAGCCATCGGCGATCAATTGATCTGTATCTTTGTAGACCACGGTCTTCTTCGTAAAGGGGAAGCCGATCAAGTTATGGATATGCTTGGTGGCAAGTTTGGTCTCAACATCGTCAAAGCAGACGCTGCAAAACGTTTCCTTGATAAGTTAGCTGGTGTATCTGATCCTGAGAAAAAACGGAAGATCATTGGTAACGAGTTTGTTTATGTCTTTGATGACGAGGCAAGTAAACTCAAAGATGTGAAATTCTTAGCACAAGGAACTCTCTACACTGACGTGATCGAGTCTGGTACCGATACTGCTCAAACTATCAAGTCTCACCACAACGTTGGTGGACTTCCAGAAGATATGCAGTTTGAACTGATCGAACCACTCAACACTCTTTATAAAGATGAAGTTCGTGCCCTTGGTACAGAGCTTGGTATGCCAGACCACATCGTATGGCGCCAACCATTCCCAGGTCCAGGTCTTGCCATCCGTGTTATGGGAGAAATCACTGAAGAAAAACTCGAAACCGTTCGTGAATCAGATGCTATCCTTCGTGAAGAAATCGCCAAAGCAGGTCTCGACCGCGATATCTGGCAATACTTCACAGTCAACACTGGCGTTCGTTCAGTAGGAGTTATGGGAGATGGCCGTACTTACGACTACACGATTGCCATTCGTGCTATCACTTCTATCGACGGAATGACAGCTGACTTTGCGAAGATTCCATGGGAAGTTCTTCAAAAATCTCAGTCCGTATCGTAAACGAAGTTGACCACGTCAACCGCATCGTCTACGATATCACAAGTAAACCACCTGCAACTGTAGAGTGGGAATGATTTATAAACATGATTTGAAGTGAAATGGTTGATTTAACAGCACTTTCGGTTATTATAAAAGGTTAAAAATCAGTCAAAATTGATTGGTTCCCCACCAAAACCCCCACCAGAATTTTTCTGGTGAGGGTTTTTTATATTAAATTTTCGTTTTCTTAAAACTACTTCTATAGTGTCCCTGATAAAAACTCTTTTCTGTTAATAATCTTATCCTTATTGTTTTTGATAGTAAAATAAAACTGTGAGTATATACGCTGAGTAATCAAAGATTTAATTTATCCAAAAATTGTTTTTCACTCTTTTCAATCTTTTCAACAAATTCTTCGTATCTAGTAGCTTTGGGAATTTTAAGTCCAATCTTTTCTACTCGTACATCTATCCTTTTTGTAGGAGGTGCTTCAGCAGCTACTCCTTCCATCAGATAGAGTATTTTATGATGTTCCTCTAATGAAGGATGCAAGAAATACGCTTGTTTACAATCAAATCGAAACATGTAGGATAAAATCTGAGAATAGTCGCTGTTTTTTATATTTTGTTGCGGTTTATATTTTGCATCTGCAACTACTCGATTATTTGGTAATTTCCCTATAAAGTCAGGGTAAATTTCCCCATTTCTGTTATTAAAATAATAATGAGGCATAGTGCCTACTTTATTTTGAGGATGATAAAAGTGATCTTTTATTAATAAGTTTAGATACTCTTCCCATAACCAAGCAATATCTATTATGATTCCATGCACTTTCTGGTCGTTAGCTCCGAATCCAATCATTTCATCAGTCAATATTTGAAGGCATAGAGTCTGCAACTGAGTGTATTCTTCGTAGAATCCATGTTTTATAGTATTAAATTTATTCTCAAATAACACATCTTCTAAATCATAATGAGAATAACTTGGAGTTAACTCTTTTATCCTCTTTACATTATTTCGAATAGTTGAACTTTCATTTAGTAAAAAAAGGTCTTGTAACTTCAATTTTTTCAATGGTATGTCGAATCAATTGATTTAATTTATTGTCAAATGAATACTCCCCGAATATTGTATGCAACATTTCCAACAAAAGGTACATTCTGTCTAATGTGTCTGTTAATATCCAACTGACCGCGAACATTACTATCATTATAGGAATGATAAACATATTCCTTATAAAAAAACCTTTTTCTCATAGCCTCCTCTAAATAATAAGGAAAAAAATACGCTAATAGATCATAATAAGAATGATTATCAGATGATGAAATTTCATTAATCGTTACATTATAGTGAAGCACTTTTTTTGTAACATATAATTTAAAAAAATAATCCTCATCTTGCGACTCAAAAAAACCGACTATGAATATGGATTTCATTCTCACCATCGCTCAAAAATCCAACTATATTACAAGTCCTAGTTTTACCATTAAACGTCCTAAATATGCAATTATCCTCATCCAAATCATCAGAATCCTTTAGTAATGGTGGAAAAAAATTATAAATCTTTCCTGATCTAAAGTAGACAAAGATTTATTTGCTAGTTCATTAATAATCGAATGACCTACATTACTTTGTTCAATTTCTGTGTTATCACTTATTTTAAGCATAAACTAGTCCTCACTAGTTCCAAAATAAGCATTTTCCAAGGCTCTCATCTTATCATTGGCTAATCTTTCACCACGGAAATAATCATTTAATAGTGGTTTTAACTTATAATCCCAAAGATTTTTTATTGATAGTGTTCCTTCATCAAGATTCTTAAAATAACTAGCACCAATCTGATAATCTTGAGTTAAATGTCCTTCATCAACAATTGCATTATTCAATCGATGCATTATTTCTTTTGTTTCTTCATTAAGACCCATATTTTGAGCAGAATTATCTGCTGTAATTTCCACAAAAGTAAATCTACGTCTCATTGCAAAATCAAATGTTTCAACTGAACGGTCTATATCATTCATTGTTCCTATAATATAAACATTTTTCAGGTATATATAACTTTTTCCTCAGAATTATAAGGTGTGGTTACTGCTCCTTTAATTCCACGATAGTCTGGATCTATAGAAAAGAAGAGTTCTCCAAAAATCTTTGAAATTTCACCACGGTTTATCTCGTCAATGATAAAGACAAACTTATCTTTATCGTTCTTAATTTCACCAACAATATAATCTTCAAGTCCAAACTTTTCTTTCAAGTGTTTAACAACTGCTTTTCTATAATTGTCAAATCCTCCTTCTGGAACACCTGGTAAACCTCTATAAACATTATATATTTGATTATAATTAAGATATTGTGTGGTATCTTTTTTGAAGATGCCTTGTACACCGTTGTTATCATAAGAAACTATATTCCCCATTGGCTTACCAGTCAATGTTTTTAACTCATTATACCCTTGTGAAGTTTCCATCGCTTCAGTAACTGCTTCAAAAAATTTTCCCCATGCCTGAGCAAAGTTATCTTGACGATCTGCAGTTTCAAATTTTTGGGCTTTTTCGATAAATTCTTTAAATTTTCCAGGCTTTAGAGTAAAACCAATTTGATTATTCTCTGCCTCTGAAGGACGAAATCCTTCAATAAAATCAGTGTAATCATATGAAGGATGAAATTGAACAAAATCAATTTGATTGATTTCATTCTGTGAAAGGTTATTAATATCACTAGTTCTACCGTTAGAAACAATATTTGCTGCAATCTGTTTAGAAAGGTAGGTTTTACCAGTTCCTGGTGCTCCTCGAAATACTATATTTTTTGTAGTTAATAAAAGTTCTGAATAACTCCTTATATGTTCCTCTATAGCCATTGTTTGTGAATTAGACTCCATAGCTTCATTCTCCCCATCTTTGTCTTTATAAACTAAAATAAATTTATCACCTTCAGTCCCAAATCTCTTCAAACATTCCTTTACAAATATGAGAGTTGAAAATATGTTCCAACAGTAAAAAAATAGAGTAGAGCCGCCCTCACAATGATAGCCAACATATTCAATTGTATTTCTTTTTCCTTTTTGAATTCAGATTTACTGGAAAATATGCCTCTAATCATCGGACTAGATGGATTATATTGACACACCGGAAAATTTTCTCTATCCTTTTTTGAAAGTTCCAATATTTTTTTTTCGAATATTTGACATGCTAGACGAGGTAAAACCTGATTAGACTCGTTTCTTTCTCTCTTTTTTTTATTTCTTCTAATTATTTCATCATTTGAATTTATAAAGAACACATCTAAAAAAATTTGTAATTGTCTCCCAAGCTTAAATCATCCATTGTGAAGTGGCTATCCGTTGACTTAATCTCATTACTAGATATTGTTAATTCATACTTTTCTAATTTCCCCATATTCACACATTACATCCTTTGTTTACTACTATTTTTGATTCTATATAATGATTATATCAAAATGGTAAAATAACGTCCAAAAAAATCGAAATATGGATAGATTGACGCGATTATGAAATCACCACAAATTGAAGTACGATTATTGCTTTCGATTGCTTTTCAGCTAGCGTGATAATGGCGCTTTTGTGATTCTTTTCGACAATAGTATCTTCTTCAAGGTGACCAAATTCAGTTTCAAAGTTTGGATACATGTCAGCGAGTTCCCTCAAATTTCTGCGAAAATCTCGTGGTCCTCGGCTTTCTTTTTTCCCATTTTGATTTCGTTTGCCTTTTCAAAGCATGATAATAACATGGTCAGCTAAGCGGTATATAATCCCCAGGGAACAAGGGATTTTATAAGGACGGGTTCCTCTTATCACATCGAAGATCCAATCTGACACTAGATAGGATTAGATAAACTCTAGTTCCGGCCTGGTAAGTTAGATGTTTTACTGACCACAATGCATCTTGTTAAATTTGTGGTATTGTTAATAGTCATAAGCCGAATGACTGGTCATCAGAAAAGAGAAAACATTATAAATGGTTTGTCTCGCACTTACAAGTGACTTTGCAATATTGATAACCTTCTTGCCTTCTTAGTAATAGGCTTTTATCATTATGAGTTCATTTATGGTAAGATGACTGTAGGTTATTTATGTTCGTTCCTTTCAGACAAATGCGATACTTTATTTGAGACTAACATAGATGGCTTCTTCTGTTTAGCTTATAATTTTACCGAATAGTTCATTTTTTCTGCCAAATAGTTTTGACATGACATTTTATTTTCATATTGTAATAAAATTTAATCATGATTAATTTAAAAAAAGAAAATATTGAGAAATGCATTTGGCATATACAACGACATTATGATAAGCTTCTAAATTCTGAAGACGATGAATTTAGAGAATACGAAATTTTTTTCATATAAAAAGCTAGCATAGAATGTTTAATTCATGTTTTAAACAATAAAAAGCCCTATCCGAATTTAGATAGGGATGAAGTATTCTAATTATATTTAGACAGATTTAAATGTAGAAAATTTTATAATTTATTACTCAACAATCGTATAATCATCGCTGTTCAACAAGTTTAAAACTTTTTTTAACAAATGGAACTGAAAGTAAGTCTTCGATTTTTTTCTACCATAAGTTTTTAAAAATTCTCATCAATTTCAACTATACTAAGGCCTGAGTTGTTTGCTTCTGCTTCACTGGTTGGTTTATGGAAACTAAACCCACCGATCTCATAATATAAGAAATAAAGATTATTTTCAATCTGATAATCAAAAAAGTGAATTTTTGTACATCGTTCGTAGTCAAAGTAATTACTTTTTCCAAATGATATCACCTTCTTTTTTTCAACTAAGATTTTTTTGATAATCTTCTTCATAACTGTAAACACGTTTCGTATTTTTCACAAATTGTTTATGAATAACAGTTGGAGCAAATGGCTTTAATAATTCCTCTTTCATCCCGTAGTACTCAAGCTTCTTTGCTATCGCATTGTCAATGTTATCTTGTAAATGCGGATGGTACGGTGATTTTCTATATTCTCTAACTTTATCACGATAATTTTTTTGCTCGTTTATTAACGGAATAAATACATTCAGCAATCATTTCAGTAGTTAGTTGCTTCTTTTTCAACAAATCAGAATATAATTTGGGAGTTTTCATATTTTTTTAACCTTTCTAAAAATTTAAGTAAACATTAACTAGATTCACATTTGTTCAGTTATATTCGTATTAAAAAAATACTTCCTAAATTTATAACGTTATTATACCATATTTATTTTTTTATTTTTATGCTACTAAATACTAATTAAATCTGCTGTTCTTTCTGTAAATATAAAAATAAAGCCTCACAAGAAAGCTTCAATTATGAAGTTTCTTGCGGGGCTTTTTTTACAAAGTTTCAACTTTATATAATAAATAAAATCACAAAGATCCATAAGAAGTATAGACTAACGCTTAATATTACTTCTTTTAATAATTATCAATAGGAAAATGAAAACAATAAAAAAACATTACAATAATGAAGAGAGGAAATTCTATTTTTATTTCTATTCGTTTTTTTAAGTTATTAATAGATTCTTTTCCACCTGCTTTTATTTACACTTTCTTTGCTACTTTTCGGTTTTTATTGAATCTTTTTTTCACTATCTCTATCTTTTTTTAGTGTCTTTAACATTATCATTTTTTTATTATTTTTACCAGAACCTAGCATTCCAGTCTGAGATCCTATTGCTTCTTGATAGTATTGATTCATTTCATCTTCGCTAAAATTTCCTTTAAGGAAACTACCGTCTTTTCTTTGAAAATCAACTAATCCATAATATGCGGATAAAAAAATTTTTTTCGTCTCCTTCCATAACAACAAAACAAGGTGTTTCTGTCTTTGAAGGATTCTTAGTGACCCTTTTTACCATATAAGTTGCTTTTTGTTTTGTCGTGGCTCTAGGACTTAAATTTTCAATATATGTTCTTATTCTATATTCACCCTCTGGAACACTTGTTTCTTGCATCCAATTATTTTTCAGGATTAATTTTTTTAATGTTTTAACAACTTCTTCGGTATCTGCTTTTACCACAAGAACAACTACTTCTAACTTATAACCTTCTTGAACAATTCCTTGTACTACAAGAGGTCCTGTTTCTTCCATGGAAACATTAGATATCTGAAATGAAAAAAATAATCCTAAAATCGTAATTATTATCTTTAATAAGTTTTTTTCATAATATTAATCCTTATTTATTCCGAATTCTTCATATTTTTGAATCAAGATATCGATTTCTTTTTATCTCGTTTATTAACTCTGAAAAAAAGGATCATCTTTAGTATTTTTTTCTACTTTCATAATAAGCATTTCCTAGTGTCAAAATTAATTTTTCACGTTTTTTTATTCTCTTTATACAGTTGAGTATTGGTTTGAATTGATTGAGTTAATTCCTTTGTTTTCTTTTCCAGCTTTTAGAACTAACTTCAAAAAAATTTTTTTCTGAGATATCTGATAAAAAAAGGATTTTTGAAGATTATTACTGTTAATTTTTGAGCCACAGGAAACACAGTATTCACTTGTTTTGAAGTTTTTGGTACCACATTTAGCACAAAAGTTATATTCTTCCCTGACCTCACTATTGTATGGTGGGACATATTCTTCACCGTGACTATTATTGTTTGGTGATACATAATCTCCATCAGGGATAATATTTTCTGAAGTTTCTCTTTTTACTTCAACTTCATCATTCATCTTTTCTTCTGGTTCTCCGTTACTATTAACGATACCTTCTGAAATAGGAGTCGTTTCAGCATTTATATTTTCGACTTCAAACTCATTATTTTTCTTTGCAGTAAAAAATTCCACTGGACTTGGTTTGCGTTTATATTTTTCTTCAAATTGAGATAGCCATTCTTCTTTATTCATAAACTCATACTCCTGTATATCTTACATGATAATTATTTTGTAAAATACTAATACGTTTATCTTTAGACGGATATCCTAACTCGCAATATCCTTTAGCCAAAGATCCATCTTCCTCAGATACAGTATCGATATAATAACAATGAATTTCCCCAAATCCAATCGCAGCCATATACTGGTCTGAAAGATATGCGTCACGTTTTACAATTGATTTTACAAACATGTAAAAAGAAACTTATTAATGCAACTATTAATATTATCGAACCATAAAATAGAATAGCTCCTTCTTTTGTTTCAGAACTACCTGACCAAAATGAGTTTCTGCTGTCTCCATAATTTTTTTTAAAGCCTCCAAATAGTGTTGTTATTAATAAGATTAGAAAGACAATAATTAAAATGATATTTGAACCAACTACCACAGGTAAAAGATTTGGAGCCATATTATGGATTCGATGGAGCTCAAACATAATTTTTGGTTCTAAAAAATATGGATTTTCCAGTAAGCTATCAGTAACGATAATTTTGTTCATACCTATTGCGTAGGCAGCAGGTACATCATTATGAATCATTCGGATTTCAATATTATCTGGTAAGTTTAAACCTTTCTGACGCGCCTTTTGAATAATCTCATTGACAGGTTGTTGAACTTTTTCTTGATAATCACTTCTATCGATCCTCTTCGCTCCAACAATCCAACAAACTAAGGATTGACCGGTATTTGATAATAAAAATTCTGTAAATAATAAAGCTATTAGTCCAACAATTACCTTACCATAGTATGCTTCCAAAAATATTGCAATCGTAAAATATATTAGAATCCCCCATCTTTGTGTATCAAAACAATATTTTAAATAGTTAAGAACATTAAATCTTTTTATGATAGAGTGAATTATATTTTGATCATCCTGTTCAAAATATTTACCACAACCACTACATTGCATACTATTTACAAAATTCTTTGTACCACATGAGTTACAAAATTTAAAATTTTGATCATTTTGTGTTTCCGCAACATTTTGTGAAACGTATTCGTTCAACTCTACTTGTGGCTGAGCCTGTGGCCTAGCATTGCTTTCACTATCCTTAACTTTAGAAATAGCCGATAAATCTGATACTATTATTTCTCCTGATTGAATACCAGCTTGAATCTCTTCTTCTGTTGGTACACGGTCGTTAATCTCTTTAAATATTTCAATCCATTGCTCTTTATCCATCATATACTCCTATGTTTATTATTAAAGTAAAAGGCTGAGGGAGATCACCTTAAAAGGTTCTATTTCCTCCAGCCTATAAATCTATTTATAGATTACTCTTAATTTTACTCACCTTTTTTGCGCAATTTTATTCCAGATAGTCCCATAAGCATCGCTCCTAACCCAAGTAATACTAATCCACTTTGAGAACCAGTATTTGGTAACGAACGTTGAGGATTATATCCGGTTACTGAACCTCGATAGTTATAATGATCAGATTGAGAAACAGAATCATTTTTTAGATCAAAAGTTTTATGATCTTCATTTTGGATTCCAATCGATTTAGTTTCACTTGATAACTTCGTATGTTGCGTCAGTTGTTTATGAGCGTTTTGGTAAGCAAGCTGTACAGCCTCATATTGTGCAGTCGCATCCAATTGATCTTGTAGAAGTGTTTTAAGTTTAGCTTCCTCTCTTACTACATTCTCAAGTGATAAACGATGCTCTTCAACTGCATTATCATATGCTTCTTTTGCTTTCTTCAAATATGTATCAGCATTTTCAAGACGATCCAGAAGTGTTTCTAAAGAACCTAAGTGAGTATTTAATTTAGAAATTTCATCCTTAATTTGACTTTCTTTAGCTTTTAACTCTTCAACTTTATTCTGACGGTTTCTGAGTTCTGCTTCATCCGTAGCTTTTTCAGCTTTAAGATCTGAAAGTACTTTAAGTTCTTTATCCAATTCTGCACGCGCATCTGCTAAAACTTTTTGTTTTGTTTGAATATCTGAATTTAGATTTTCAACTGCTTTTTGTGCTTTTGCATAACGAGTCTTGGCAGCAACTAATTGTTTTGAAGCTTCATCTAGATTCTTTTTGTGCAAGAGGTGTCTTATTAGAGATTGAGTTTAATCTTGCAATCGTTTGACGTGTAGTATTTAAAGGTCGCCAAATGTTTTTTTCATGAATTTTTTTGTTACTTCATCTAAATTGTTTCTTGCAGTCTTATCTGTTGCTTTTGCTTTCTCAAGCTCCTCTTTTGCAGTTTCTAATGCTTTTTGCTTAACTTGAAGGTCTGCATTTAAGTTATCCAGAGCAGTTTGAGCTTTGATATATCTTGTTTCAGCTTCTTCTTTTTGTTGTTTCGCATTGTCGTATTTCTTCTGTGCACCTGGAGTTTGATCAGGAACTGACATCAATTCAGCTACTAGTTTTTGAGTTTGTTTCAGATTTTGATTTGCATTTTGATTTTCTACTTTTGCTTTTTCAAGATCAGATTTAGCTTTTACTTCTGCTGTTGTGGCCTGGTCTAAATTATCTTTTGCATTTGCTAAAGCTTGACGCTTGCTTTGAATATCAGCATTTAATTGATCAAGTGCATCTTGAGCCTTATTAAATTGGGTTTGTGCTTCATTATAATTTTGTGTAGCGGTTTCCAATTTAGTAGTTGCTGCAGGTGTTTGATCGGGAGTAGCTTTCAGAGCATCTAATTTTGCTGTCGTTTCTTTGAGAGCATTTGTACTTGAATCGTTTTCTGATTTAGCTTTTACCAAACGTTTCTGTGCAGAATCATTTGCCGTATTTGCTGCAGTCTGTTTAGCTTTTGCAGTTGTTAATTCATCTTCCATTTTTGAAGTATCAAATGGAGTAGCTAGAGGTTTAGCAATTCCTTTATCATAATAGTCGTCAACAGTTACAAAATGGTATTCACCAGTTTGTTCATCTTTAACATATTCAAGATGTGCATCTTGACCTTTGAATTCAATAAAGTGCATGCGTCCAACACCACTTGGTGTGAAACTATTTGCAGCTCCAATTGCCCGAATATTTGTAGGAGCTTTCTGCCCAATCATAAGTTTCATGTGTCCAAAATAAGCATGAACATCATTTGTCATAAAACTAATTACAGCATCATATACCTCACGATACAATTGAGACATTGTTGCTTTACGAGTTTCTTTAGCTTCTGAATAATACGCACCATAACCCAGCAAAGTATTATCATAGCTCATGTTTTCTCCAGTCCATACGATGGAATCTAATCCATCTTTCGCTAGAGCAGTATCACTGTGACTTGTGCTATATGGTTTATTTTCTTCAGCATAGGCTTTTGCAATGTTTTTGACACCCTGAACAGATTCTTCAGTGACAATATAATGATGACTACCCCAAACTTGGTCTTGCAGATTGTTGGCGAGAAGTGCATAATATTGGCTCAAAGCTTCAATTTGCTGTCAGTTAAATTGTCTAAATCTACGACTGAATCATCGATAGGCAAAACAATATCCTTGTTTGACCATTCCTTTATGAATATATTTTGGTGTTCAGGGGAATATTCTGTTAATGCAGTTCCAAAATCATATTTGCTATCTTTGAACCATTTTTGAATAACGTCGTTTAAGGCATTTTTATTTGCGTCTGAATCATCAGCAAGATAAGTCTTGTAAGCATCAATGACATCTTGAGGCAATTGAGGAATAGTGAGATTTTTAATTGCTGCAATTTGTTTATTGAGGGTTTCAACTGCTTGATCAGCCTTCTCTTTATTCCCTTTTGCTTCCTGAGCTGCTGATGTAGTACTCGCTAGCTCATTTGAAGTTTCATTTACTTTTGCCTCTTCTTGGTTTTTCTTGGTAGTTAAAGCAGAAATTTCCGAAGCTTTCTTAGCATCATTTTCTTTAGCTGTTTTGAGCTCTTCTTCTGCAATAATCTTACTATTTTGTTTATTTGCTAAATCATTTGCTTTGCTATCACGATTTGCAATTGTTTGGGCAAGTTGTGATTCAGAAGCATCAAGATCACTTTGCGCTGATACCTTATTTTCTTGAGATTTCTTTAGATTCTCCTGTGCTTGTTTTTGTTTTTCCTCAGCAGATGACAAGTTTTTCGCCGTTTCTTGGCTTTTCTTTATTTGATCCGCTTCAACTGATTTTGCATTTTTTAGTGCGGTAGCTTTTTTAGCATCTGCTTCTTTGGCACGATCAAGTTCCTGTTTTGCTGTATTTTCAGTTGCTGTTTTAGCATCTAAATCTTTCTTAGCAGCATCACGTTCTGCTACAATCTCTTCAACGCCGGTACCGTCTAAAACTTTCTGAGCAGTTTCTTTCTCTTTTTGAGCCTTCACTAATGCATTTGCTGCTTCTTCTGCAACCTTTTTTGCATCTGCTAATTGTTTAGCAGAAACTTGACTAGCACTAAGTTGCGTTTTTTCATCAGTAGAAGCTTTACTGAGTTCTTCAGCTTTATTTTTGTCTTCGCTAATAGCATTTTCCAAAGCCTTTTTCGCTGCTTCTTCTGCTGATTCTTTTTCAGCTACATCACTTTTTGCTTTGTCTCTTTCAGCAATGATTTCCGATGCTCCAGTGCCATCAAGATTTTTTTGTGCAGTTGCTACTGCTTCCTCAGCTGTCGAAACTTTCTTTTCTTGCTCTGAAATTTTTTCTTGATCTCTTTTAATAACCTCTGATAGCTGATTACGTTCTTTCTCAGCTTCTAGAACTTTATCAGATGCATCTTTTAGTGATGTTTCCTTTTTCTCAATATCAGTTTTTACTTCTGATATGTCATTCTTCGTTTTTTCTATTTTTTCAGGCGTAGCTAATTCTTTATTCGCCTCAGCATTCTTTAAGTCAACATCTGCCTCGGAAACTTTTGATGCAGCGGTTGCTTCCGAAACCTTAGCGTTTTCTAATACACTTTCTTGATTTGAAACCGTTCGATCCGTTTCTTCCTTGATTGTTCTAGCTTCTTCTACAACTTCCGCAGTTGGCGTTTTCGTTACAGTTACAATTCCATTATGGACAAATACTCCGTCTACTTGTTTTATATTTGTAGACGAAGGAGTTGTAGATTCAACACTTAATGTTGACTCATTTGGCTGAGTTGCAGTTACTTCATCCGCTTGTACAACAGAAATTCCTGCAAAAGCTGTAGCTATTGATACTGCAGATACAGTTGCTTTGATCGTTTTCTTTTTCATAATTCCCACCTTTATGATAGAGTATTGAGCAAATTATCACTATATAATATAATTATAAACACCCGAATTATACTATATTTTAGCAACTTTGTAAAGATGTATCCAACCTTTTGAGAACTAGAACCTAACCTTATAAGGCTGTAAAATAGTCTTAAGAGGTGAGCAATGTCAGAATTACAAAAGTATATAAGCAAACGAATACGGATTCTGCGGACCCAGTCAGGAATGACTCAGGAACAATTGGAAGAAAAAGCAGATCTTGGTACCAATTACGCGTATAAGTTAGAAAATTTAGAGCCCAATATAAAAATTAGTACTCTTGAGAAAATTATAGATGCGTTGAATGTTGATCTACAAACTTTTTTTGATTTAACACTTAAAGAAGAAAGTACTGACTTAGCACAGCTTATCGACACTATCAAATCTTTACCAGAGTACAAACAGAATAAAAGTCATTTCAGCTATTAACACAATTATTAACGAGACAAAATAAAAAAAGAGTGGAAAAGGATAAGTATAAATGAACTGCACCCCAAAAAGTTAGACAGAAAAAAATCTAACTTTTGGGGTGTTTTTTATTATGAAATTAACTTATAAAGATAAAGTTCAGGTCTATGAACTTAGAAAACAAGGGAGAAGCTTCAAAGAGCTTTCAAATATATTTGGGATAAAAATTCCTAATCTTCAGTACATGATTAAATTGATTGATCGTTACGGTATAGAGTTTGTTAAAAAGGGGAGGAATCGTTATTATTCTCCTAAATTAAAACGAGAAATCATTGATAAAGTTCTGATTGAAGGTCGTTCACAAATAAGGGTGTCTCTAGATTATGCTCTTCCAAGTGTTGGAATGTTGCCTAATTGGATAGCACAATATAAGAAAAACGGGTATACTATTGTTGAGAAAACAAGAGGGAGACCGCCTAAAATGGGACGTAAACCAAAGAAAAACCTGAAGAGATGACAGAGTTAGAACGTCTTCAAGCAGAAAATGAGTACCTGAGAGCGGAGAATGCTATTCTAAAAAAGTTGAGAGAACTCCGATTGAGGGACGAAAAGGAGCAAGAAGAAAAACAGAAATTGTTCAAGGATTGGTAACAGAGTTTCCTTTAGATATCCTTCTAAACATTATCAAACTTGCTCGTTCAACCTATTATTACCACTTAAAGCAATTGAATCAAGTAGATAAAGATCAAGCTATCAAAGTGGAAATACAAGCCATTTATGATGAACATAAGGGAAATTACGGCTATCGTAGAGTTACTCTTGAATTAAGAAATCGTAGTCGTGCGGTCAATCACAAAAGGGTGCAACGTCTGATGAAAATTCTTGGTTTAACAGCTCGTATTCGTCGTAAACGCAAGTATTCTTCATACCAAGGAGAAGTTGGCAAGAAAGCAGATAATCTTATTCAACGCCAGTTTGAAGCATCCAAACCAATGGAAAAGTGCTACACAGATGTGACAGAGTTTGCCATTCCAGCGAGCAGTCAAAAGCTCTACTTATCACCAGTTTTAGATGGCTTTAATAGCGAAATTATCGCCTATAATCTCTCAACTTCACCAAACTTAGAACAAGTGAAAGCTATGTTAGACCAGGCCTTCACAGAGGAGCATTACGAAAATACAATTCTCCATAGTGACCAAGGTTGGCAATACCAACATCAGTATTATCATCAATTTTTAGAGGATAAAGGGATCCAACCGTCCATGTCACGTAAGGGAAATAGTCCAGACAATGGTATGATGGAGTCCTTCTTTGGCATTCTTAAGTTTGAGATGTTTTATGGTTATGAGAAGACGTTTCACTCACTTGAGCAATTGGAACAAGCTATTGTAGACTATATTGATTACTACAACAACAAACGCATTAAGGTAAAACTAAAAGGATTTAGTCCTGTGCAATACAGAACTAAATCCTTTGGATAAATTAATTGTCTAACTTTTTGGGGTCAGTACAAAAAACGATTCCTTTCCCACTCTTTTTGTGTGTTAAAATATGGTTATTAGCTATTGGAGACTGCGATTCTTGGGTAACCAAATGTCATATCGAGGTTATCTTTCTCGTAATTCTTGATCAATTCCCAGAAATCTGCAACTGATAACGCTGCGACTGATTCATGCCAATTGAATTTAAAAAACAAATCAAAGAGAAAATTAATTACAAGATGGATTTTAGCTGTTTGTTCTACAGTATTAAATGTAATCAAAATTTTCTCACACAACGGATCAATTAATTCAATTTCAATGTTATCATTTACAAAATTGAATGATACTTCTTGATCTTGATCATTCAAGATTGAGATATACTGATCCTCTTCAAATGTTGAATAAAACATTCTAATATTGACTTTCTTCATTGTGATTAATTAACTCTGTAAGATATTGTTGAGTTAAAGAAATCACATGGTTTTTTTATACGTTTTTCATTTTGTTTTCCTCCAAATATTTTTTTAAAATATGATTTTTTTCATTCGTGAATTTTTCACGGTGGCCTTACTCTCTTTATTATTATTATTAAACGATTGTTCTTGAGCATCTGCTACCTCCTTTTTTTTTGAGGAATAAAAAAAGACAGTTCACCACTGCCTTTTTATTCTTCACTATTATTATGCCATTTTTTTGTAAAAAAATAAAAAAACGATTTTTTTCAAAAAAAGGTACTATAGAATGCTCTTAGCCCAAGAAGATAAATCTTTTTTGTCTAGGTTTTTTTGGGTCGCTATTTAAATTTTTTTCTGGTGAGATATTTTTTTAAAATTTGATTATTTCAATATTCTTAATAAAATAGATAATCTCCACTGTAGTTGATAAAATTCAAAAATCATGTTCAGCCATTATTAGTTGAGTTTGTATATATACTTTATCGATAGAATCTAGTTTCTTCTTTAAATTTATTAGTAATTCTTCTGTGATAGGACTATTCATAGCTCTATATGAAATCTGATAATCTATTTTCTCATTAATTAATACTTTAAGTTGCTCACTCCCAGTTTCCTTATAAAGTAAGCAATATTTCAATAAACTTAAAAGCATAAGAGCGCTATCTTTTGATATATCATCGATAATTGATAATGAAGTATAAATCAACAATTGATATGCGCCATAAGACAGGAAAAAAATTTTTTTCTATTACTTCATATAAACTACTGGATGGGTGACTCCTTTCTAGTAACCACGTAATAAAAGATGAGATAATAAATATTTCAACAAAAATAAATAATCAAGTGTTTAAGTCTTTGATGGTTAAATCTAGTCATTTATAAAATATTATTCTTTCTAGCTTATCCTATAGCAAAAGCAATGATATAAACATTCTAATCTGTTTAGAGGAAAAAAATTTTTTTCATACAATCTCTTATGTCTCTAAAGGTTAATTGCATTTCTTATCATAGATTATATCTACATTATTTTTGAGCATTTGGAATAAATACATTGAATTCGGTAGTAAACGATTTTTTTCTAATGCTCGAGCGTTTTTTCCCCTTGAAACAAGAATCACCTTTTATCTTAGCTTCTATAATTATACCTCTAGGAAGGTATTCATATTTCTTACAGTTTGATTGTCTACATTCATTTTTCATTAATTTTTAAATACAGGAGTAACGCGATATAGTATGGCTGTATTATCTGTTTTTAGTGTATCTAGTATCATTTTTTTCAAAGTAGTACATTCCACAAGCTATTTTTGTTTGAATCCATTGTATTCGCTCTATTACACCAATTTGTAATCATGACAAAGTTTTCACGTTTACAATAATTAAAACTCTCAGAATATTTGATTATTGAATCTGCGATTAGGTGTCCCCTGTTAAAAATATCTTTTTGATAATAGGCTTTTTGTAACTTTATCTGTTTGTCTCCCGTATACATTTTTTTGGTTTTTTTCGACCAGTTTAAATATTTGCCTCTTTCTTTATCTTCATTTTTTTGCTTTGAGATTTATCATTAGTTAAAGTTTCTTCAATTTTGTAATCTCTAGATAATCTTACTTCTATTCTTCTAATAAAACAATTTATTTCTGAACTAGTTTCCAACTTAATTTGATAATTACAAAATTTAGGCTTATTTTTCTTCATCGAATATTTTTATTGTTGTTTAGAAAATAAAAACCCCCACTATGATATTTGGATTTTTTTCAAGTAATTCCTTTAACTCTAAATAGTCATTGTAGGTTTTTTTGAATCTCATCTTCAGAAGGTTTTTAATTCATAAGAATACGTATCACTGTTGCCCATTATATTCCTCCCTTATTAAAAGTATATTCCGTTTTTCCTCTATTAATCATATAGAACTCTGAGAACTGATATAAGAAAAAGGGGGACCAATATACCCCCTCTTCAAAAATAAAATATTTCACTATCTTAACCAAAATATTTATCTACCAATTCCTGAACCTTACCTACTTTAGCAGTAGGGATGGTATCTTCTAAAACAAAGTTCTTTCTACTAATATCTTGGGAGAGGTTTCCAAAGATAAAATTAGTGGAAATGTTATAGATGATTTCTGAAGGGGCAAATCCATAAACTTGATTTTCTAGAATATGTTTTAAGCGTTCTTCAGGATTTGGGAAGGCTTCTTGCAAGCCACTGCTATTATATAACCGTTTAACAAGTTCAGCAATATAGAGGCCAGATTTCATGTACAAATCAATAAATGTCTTAGATGGGTCATCAAAGATTCCTGGGTTTTCTTTTTCAAGATCATCCACCATTCTCCTAACTACCCGTTTAGGAGTGAAAATCTGGTTGGTTTTCTGTGGTGGAATATAGTCAAAGATATCTTCTTTTTGATCTTTAAAATAATCCGCCAACTCCTCTTTCTTGCGAAGAAATTCTTGAATGGCTTCATCAAATGTTGCTCGATCGAAGAGATGCCCTGCAAAATCTTGCCCACCATCTCTCAAATAACGAAATTGATCAATCGTAATCCCTGTAACTTCAAAGAAGACATGCTCAGGAACAAAGGTGTCAAAATTATCAAGCGTTAGGGAACGATCACCATAAGCCATGATAAAACTAGGGATTGTTCGTGAAAAGCCTCGGAGGTGATCACGAATCTCATCCTGACCTGATTGTTTCAACTGTTCCACACGTTTTATCTCAACCTGTTCGATAAACTTCTCAGGCATTTTTTCTACTTCATTTTTGAGTGTTTGTTCTAGTTTTTCTTTGTGAATGAGATTATTTTCTTCTATTCGTTTTTCAAGATTTTCTTGAATCTTATCTTTTTGCTCTTTATCATTTGTTTCCTTGAGCTGTTGTTGCAACTTTTCCTTGATACGAGCTTCATTAATTTTACGCTCTATCTCATTTTTTCGGACTTCATTCTCAAATGTTGCTGCAATTTGTTTCTTGATGTGGTCTGTCTCCCGAGTTTTAAGGTCATATCCGGCTTTTAATTCTTCTACAATTACTGAAGAAACTGTCTTGCTCAAATCATTGACCAACTGTTTTTGACTTTGGTCCTCATCCTTAGTGACCAACTCAGTAACAGACTGACTAAGTCCATAAATTTTTTCTCCAAAAAGTCGCGTTTGCTGATTGATCACGATTTCATGATCAACTACTGCATTGCCCTCATCATCCACTGTAACATTTGAAAAATCTAGTAAATCAGAAGGTGTTTGTAACTTGCCTTCCTTTTCGACTGGTAGCTCATTTAAAATATCTAGAACGGTTTGACTAGCTTGGAAAATTCCACTGATGTTATCAAATAAGAGATTGGACATAAAGCCTCGTTTGAGGACTTCTCTAGCTTTTATCTGGCGAGGTATGGTTAGTACTGCCTTAGCATCAATTTCAACCATCTTACCTGCACGGTCTTCTGCTATCACAGGGAAGAAGTTTAAGAGTTCTCTAATATTTTCTTCACGAGTTGCGGAAGTTCCCCCACCTCCTGCAGTTGCAAGAGATAAGTTATTCGCAAACTCATCAAAGAGAATTAAGGTTCTTTCTGGTGCAAAGTCAAATACATAGGCTCTTTCTTTGCGGAAGTGATTTCCTTTGCTATCGCTCCATGAGTATGGGTTTTGAGCACGGAAAGCAGCCTGCATATAAAGGGCAGGTGATTTCAAGTTTGATAACATCAATACGCCCGTCCATTCAGGGATAGTCACACCTGTCGTCAACTGGCCTACAGATAGGGTAATGGTTTTGTCATTTTCTGCTATCGCTTTTCTAACCAAGTCTAAGGATTTGAGTGTGACCTTATCGTCTTCCACAGACATACGCCCGTCACCAGCAGCTAGAACAATCTTGTAGTTTTCATAAATGGGGTGTTCTTCTAGAAGTTCTTTTAAGGCTTTTGCCGAGGCTACACGCTCTAACAACCAAAAAGTATGCTTGAGTTCATTCCGAAGTTCCTTGGTTGAAAATGGATATTTTTCATTGCTTGATAGCGTATCTAACCAATTTCTGACATCTTGCTCATGGATGAATTTCCCTTTATCATCTGTTACGAAAAATTCACTCAAGTCAAAAGCATAGTCAATGTTTTCACCATCGAGATGAGCACCTTTTTCTAACTCCTCGCCAATCATCTGAGACATTTGATAGGTAAAGAGATTTAACTGAGGCAAGCTTTCATAAGGATTTTCCTCTTCTTGTTCAGGTGACCAAGTGGATTTGGCAGCCTGTTCATCCGCATAAGACCAGTTGTAGATCTGCTCCTCTGTAAACTCTCCCTTGGCCAATGCCTTAAATGGAGTTCCAGATAGATGCAAGGTAAAGTTTCGACGAATCTTATTAAAGGCTTGGTCTGTCTTAAAGGTATCAACTCCTTCATGAGCCTCATCGATGACCAACAAATCCCAATGTAGGTCAGTTACCCATTTGAGTTTATCATGCTCTCCACCTAAATAAATAGAACCTTTCAAGTCTTGGAGGCTAATAAAAGCAAGTTGCCGTACATCATCATCTAAAAGGTCAAGAAATTCATTTCGTGACAAGGTTGGTCGATTTTTAAGGCTATCTGATTCAGAAACAAACTTGTAAGTCGTTTGACCTGCAATAAATTTTTCAAAATCGTCATACCATGAGTTAGAAATGGCAGGTCTGTTTGTTACAATTAGGACATTGACAGCATCCATTCGACGAGCTAGATCATAGGTAGACAAAGTTTTACCAAAGCGTGGCTTGGCATTCCAAAGGAACTTACCTCCTGGATGATTTTTGAAATAATCTAAGGTCTTAGCAACTGCTTCTTCTTGCTCTTGACGCAGGGTATAGTCCTGTCCTTGGCCAGGCTGATAACCTGACAAATCATGCTGAACAAACTTATCGAAGAGATTTTTAGATTTTTCAGGAGTCCCATTAAAATAGAACCATTCCGTCTTAGGACGGCGTTCCACATCATGGAAAGAGAGGAAATGGTGAAAATCATGATCCTTAAAAGTCTTTCCTTTATCAGGCTCTTCCGTATATGCTGCATCACCAGTCCATAAGACATCTGTATCTATATGAGCAGTATGCGTTTGTTCTTTAATCCGTTGAGTGACATCACGCTCCGTATAACCGATCTTAATCCAGCCCTCATTACTTGTTACAGTCGGTGTTGTGTAAGCATAGATTGTAGGATGAATCTCTTTCGTGGTTTTTATTTCTACCATCAATCCATCTCCTTTACATGAGTCTCAATAAAGACAATCTCTTCAGGAGAAAGGTCATATTTTTGATAGAGCTGACGGTCAATATCAGCCACTGATTGTGTCCAATCAATGTCCGAATTGTTGGTAAAATCTTGGAGTGGAACTTTAGCCCAAATTGGGGAAGGATTGTGTTGAGTTAGTTTCAAAACTCCAAGCAATACTCTTGAGAATTTAGTTTTAATATATTTTAAACAAGCTTCTGCTTCCGCTTTTGTTTTAAAATCACCAATAGAAATAAAAGTTTGAGTATGACCTACTAAGGGAGCGCCAATTAAGGGAGTTGACAAGATTTCACCTAGAGCTCCACTACCATTTGACTCAGGGATAAAAACTTTATATGTATCAATGTTTTTGAGGAGCTTTTATAAAATCTTTTCTAACAAACTTGAATGCTCTTTTGTTTATTAAATAAGCCCAATATTTGAATATATTCATTCTCATTATCAGGAACTGCATCAAAAAAATAATATCATTCAATCTATCTAAAAACATTAGAACGTAAATCAAATGTTTTACTAGCAATTGATACAACTTCTGGATGAATATCTTTTAACTTTTTGAGTAAATTTATGACTTAAAGGATTAGTTATTAAATCAGATAAACTTTGGTTTTCTTTTAAGCTCAACTTTTTCGTACTATGCTTCTTAATTTTTCATGTGGAATAAATGTTCCAATTTCTCCAAAACTTTTATCTTCATCTCTATAACAAATAGCTACTCCTCCTTTAATATCTGTAGTTATAAATACATTTTTACTTTTTCTGTTCGTAAAACAATATCTTGAAATGTGTATCATGTAATATCTTTTCATGCCATTCTTTGGATAACCTACCAGCAGAAAACAAATATCTACCAGGCGTAATTAAACATACTTTTCTGCCAATTTGAAATGATTCTTCCATAAATGAAGGATATATTGCTGGTGCATAGGTATCATTATCACCTAATGTATTATCCTGATACGGAGGATTTCCTATCACGACATCAAATTTCATTTCACTTTCCTCACTAGATAGGCGCTCAAAACCTATCATTTTATTCTTTTTCCAGTCTTTGATTTGGGTTTTAGATTCTTCTGCTTCTTGGACTTCTAGCTCATCTGAAAATAAGCTTAGTTGTTGAGATGGACTTCGTTTAACCGAGTAAGGACTGATTTTTTTCAATCCATCCATCTGAAAGACATTATAGGATATAATGGTCGCAATTTCTTTCTTCTGCTCTAATCTTGGTTGATTCCCAGTCTTAGCAAGATAGTAGTCCTCAAAGGTCGCTAAAAGATTTTCACGCGCCAAAAGCAGAGAATCTCCTTGATACTCATAGCCATAAGAAGCACGATAGGCTTCTTTTACAAGTTCATAGAAGTTGGCTTCATCTGAAACCTCACGACTAATGCGCTGTAATTTTCTATCAACAAAACCCATTCGCTCAGATAATGGAATCTCTTCGCCAGTCACTGTATCATAACGCGTTACCATGTAAGGTGCTTCACCACAGGTAATCTCTAACCATCGCACTTGGATATAATCTACGAGGTCTAGCTCTTCAAGTTCAGCTTCCACGTAGCCATTTTGCTTTTCTACCAACCACGTAGGTGTAAATACCTCAGCTCTAATCTTGGTGCGGTCTTTTTGCTCATACTTGGACTTTTCTGATCGAGGTTGAATCAAGTTTGCATAGGTTCCCGTTACCCTACTTGGAGTGATGCGATCACTAGGAGCAAATCCCTTTCCTAACAATTCATAAGAATGCGTCGCCCAAACTATGTTTTTCTTTGTCGTTCGATCTTTTAAGAGAATTTTTAATAAGTCAGTCGACTCCATAGCCAACTGTTCTTCACTAATATCTATTGCCATAAAGCAACCTTTCTCGTGTTCTATGTCTTATTAAATCAAATTAAAACTTTCAATACACTTAGTTCAAATACTTCTTAAAAAGTACGTTTGATTTTCATCCTAATCTTCTATATTTTACCACAAAAACACACAGAGATACTTGTTCTCTATGTGTTTATTTCAATTTATGATCATTTCTTCAGCAAACTAAAAAATTTATTGTTTGCTTAATAGCTTCCTACTTTTTGGGTGATTACAATCGACAGGTTTTCGAATTCTCTTCAACATTTGAAAAGTACACTATTAATAATTAAATTAATTTAAACATATTAGACACATCTTGAATTTCAAGTTTTTTTACACGTATTAAAAAAATATGATGATTTTTAATTACTTTCTGTGATTTCTGATTTTTCAATCTGTATAAGAAACTTTAGTGCATTTACCTTCGAATACTATTTCAATTAATTCTGTTCTTATGTTACGTCGCTGTTTTTTTCTGTGTGTTTAGCGTTGACAGAAACGTATGTGAAAGTCACGCTAAACACACAGTCCGAAGTAAAACCGGATAACACAAAAGAGAAAAAAATTTGTTTTTTTATAATGATCAATTTATGGCATACTATAGATATCTAAAGATTGATTAAGTAGAGACGTAACTAATTAGCTACGTTTTTTTAATATTTAAAAAGGAGGTAGCTATCGTGTAAACAGCAGGTTTAAGCTGAGTTAAGAAAGAACCAATTTTTGTATTTCACTAACTAAAAAAAATGTATAGATAATAAAAAGTAATGTCAATAGCAGTAAAAAAAAATTTTTTTGATCATAACAAAGTAAAGTATAAGAGTATAAGAGTATAAGAACGAAAGTAAATAACAAAAGTCAAAAAAATCAAATACAAAAAAACTAGCTTATCTCAGTCGCTAAATTTAAAGCATTTAAACCTGAAAAAGAGTAAAAAGAAAAAAACAACAGATTTTTATCTGTAAGGTGGAACTCTACATCTTATTTGAATTGAGTCAACTTGTCATGTTGTAAAATGGCTTGGTTAACTTCTTAGCCATCAATTAAGAAGCGCCCTTAGCAAAGGGAAGATACTAATCAGTGAATACAAGCTTTATGTCACTGCACTACTTCAACTTGAATTAAAAGACCTTAAGATTCTTGTTAAGATTTTCTTTAAACGTACATTATCTTCTATAGAAAGGAAAGAACTATGTCAAAGAAGAAACGAAGTCGTTCTGAACGACGAAAAGCTAGAGAGAAAGCCCAGAAAGAACAAATGGATTCTCTAACTACTTTCGAAGGCCGTAAACAATTCGTCCAATCAAAAGGTTTAACTAATCTAGTCACGCGCTTCAAGAAGGGTAAAGGTATCAAGCGAAATGAATCCAAAAAAACAGGAGAGGATATTCATTTTATTCATACCGATCGAACGCTCCATAACTATGCTGGTTCCTGGAGCAGATTCGCTTACTTTGTTGCTGCAACAGCTACTGCCGAAGAGTTAGAAGCTCTTGAAAAATCTAAGAATGTAGATGGATGGATTGACTTAGTAAATCAATACTTAGAACATTGTAAAAAAACTGGGCTTTCTGCACCAACCCAGTCAACCTATAAAGCAGCATTGGCAAAAGTTTTAGGCGTGTCTTCTACTGCTTTTATTGCTACAGATATTCGATATCGAGCTAACAAAAGGAATAATCGCTTAAAATCTAATGACGACAGAATGTCTGAAGAAACGAATAATCGTTGGTTTTCAATCGTATCTGCCACTGGGCTACGAAAAAATGAATTAAAGGCAATTACAGGTGATTCTCTACACCAACGTGAAGATGGTCGATACTATCTTAAAATCATTGGTAAAAAGCATAAAACAAAAGGAGCTAGAGATCGTTGGGTTCCGATTATCACACGAGACAAAGAAGAATTAGAGAGGCTTGTTGAGGAGTTTAAGCTAGCTGGTAAAAAGCGTGTGTTTCAAGTTCCAACTGCTTTAAAGCCACATAAATATCGAGCAGAATATGCAAAACGACTTTATCTTCTTGTCGCAAGAGATCTCAAAGATATCAAGAATAAAAAAGAAAAAATTTTTCTAAGAGGAGAATTAAGGGGAGTCGTCCTGGATCGAAAGGCCTGCTTAATTGTATCTCGTGCTCTCGGACATAATAGACCAGAAGAGTTTCAAAAATCATATGCATATAAATTGATTGCACAAGCAAGTTAATTAACTGTTTCTGACGTATAGAATGAAATAGATAGTATTATGTAGAAAAAAAGTCAAATTAAAGCTTTATTTGATGTTTTTTTCGAAAAAAACATAAAGCCAGGAATCAAAATGAGAGTTTTTTTCTTTTTTCAAGAAATTTTTGCGTTTTTTATGGCATACTTTATACGAATGGATTGATTTATTCAAAAAAATCAAAAAGAAAGGGGACTCTCAAAAGTCGTATGCATATAAATTGATTGCACAAGCAAGTTAATTAACTGTTTCGTATGTATAGAATGAATTATGTAGAAATAAGTCAAATTAAAGCTTGTTTGATGTCTTTTTCGAAAAAAACAAAAAGCCAGGAATCCAAAAAAATGAGATTTTTTTCTCCCATTTTTTTCATGAAATTTTTGAGTTTTTTTATGGCATACTATATTTTTTTAGATAGATTAATTTATTCAAAAAGCGTCAAAAGAAAGGGGGTCAAAAGACGTATTCATATAAATTGATTGGACAGGCAAGTTGATTAACTGTTTCTTACGTATAAGTATTATGTAGAAAAAAAGTCAAATTAAAGCTTGTTTGATGTCTTTTTCGAAAAAAACAAAAAGCCAGGAATCCAAAAATGAGATTTTTTTCTCCCATTTTTTTCAAGAAATTTTGAGTTTATATGACATACTATATTCGGATAAATTGATTTATTCAAAAATATCAAAAAAAGTGTCTTTCAAAAGAAAGACGGAAAGGAAAACAAATGCTTAATACAAAAGAAATCTAAGAAAAGATGTTTATCTGTCGGTGAATTAGAGCTGCAAAAGCTGAGGGAAAAAGAAAAAAATTACAACGGATGCTAAATAACGAAAATGTAATTCGATCGTGTTTTTCCGAGCTCCCTTGCTATTGGGGAATTGACAATTGTGTCGTATCAATTACTGATCCTACAATAATAATTGATGACGAAGCACTTGTTAAGCTATTTTATCGTAAAACTGCATCGTTAGAATTTAATCCTAATAATTCTTTAAATAAAATCACCATTCAATCTGAAGATATTGGGAAAGTAATTATTAGTTTAAAAAGAACTAGGATATGTGAAAAAAATATGCTATCATCCAACTTAACAGTCCCAATATTAATTTTGAGACCACTAATATTGAAGGTATTAGGGATAGATTAGAAAAATGTGCTAAAGAAGTTGAAAGATGATTATAATATTGAAATTATTTATGATTTGAATAATGTTATCTTTAAAAAAATTGAATTAGCTTTTACAGTAGCTTTCGATCAACTACCATCTCTCCAAACGCGACAATTATTATTCAAATCACTTGCAAGAGGTAGACAAGCTGATCTAAAAAAACATCGAACCAGTAGAAATAAAAAAATGATTTTTTTCAATTTTAACCGCAACAATTTGTAATGCCGAAAAAAACATACATTTTATAATAAGATTGAAAAAAAGCAAAAAGAAAAAAAGAAAATTCGTAAGTATAATTCAACACTAGACGGTATGGAAGTATTCAGGTACGAAATTGAACTAGCTGATCGTTGGATAGCTAAAAAAATTAGGTTCCCACTACTTATCGGATTTAAACGAAAATAAAATTATTCAGTATCTTGAATCTGTAATTTCATTAGCTATCGTTGAATACATCAAAGCTATAGAAGAATCAGTTTTTTGGTGTAACAAAAAGTTAAAAAAAATTTATAAGGAATGTGAGCGAAACGAGTACTTAACTGAATTTCTAACATACATCATTGATGAATTGTCTGAAACCACTTTATCAAAATTGATTGATGAAGAAATCGTTTCATTTCTACCCTTAGAATTTTTAAAGTCAAATAGAGGTTCAACTAAAAAGAAGAATTCTTGCTAGACTCCAAAAACATGAACTAAAAACTGGAGAAAATCATACATTTGGAAAAATGACAAGTTGGCATGTTCGAAAAATCTTAATAATCATGTATCACGCAATTCAAGATGCGAAAGTCTATGGCTTAGGAACCTTTAAAATCTCAACTTTAGATGAATGTAAAAAAATTTTATTAGAATATTACTCTTTAGAAGAACGAAATGCCATCTTTGAGTCAACAATTAGCTCAAATACAAGAGAAGATAATCGAGATAAATTACTAAAGAAAAATTTTTAAATAGGTTTATCGAAGAAACAAAAAGAAACTAATAATTTTTAATACAGATTGTTAAGTTGAATGACGAAAAACGTTGGTTTTACTGATACATATATAGAGATGTACATCAGCTATTATTCAAAAGTTAAAGGATAAAGATATGAAAAATCACTTTTAGTAAAAATAAAAAAAGAGCTTGTTTCTAAACTTTGGTCGGCGAAAGAAACAAACTCGGAATATTTAAGCAATAATACGTATTACTTACTACTATTATCGCAATAAATGATAGAAATTTCAAGAGGTTTATTAATTATGAAACAAACCGTTAACAAAGAAGATTTAATTATAATGGGCTACAATACCTACACTGCTATTTCAATTATTAGACAAGCTAAGCAAATTATGGTACAAAAGGGGTATGCCTTTTATAATAATAGACGTTTAGGGCACGTCCCAATCAGTGCTGTTGAAGAAATTCTGGGTGTTTCACTTCACGAGGAAGAATAATGCCACAATATCAACAGAAAACAAAATTTCCTGGAGTATATTCTGATAAAGACGGAAAATATTTTCTTCAAACCGAATTTGGTCGAGATAGAGTTACTGGGAAACGTGTACGAAAGAAATCTAGGGTAGATCAGCATGGAAAACCATTTAAATCGGCCTCAGATGCTTATAAAGAATTAACTCGCCTGAAACATGAATATCATCAATCTCAAGGTTATTCTAACTACCGTATGAAATATCGGCAATTTATGGAAGACCATTATATTCCATACTATAGAACAACAGTTGAGCACAGTACATTTTCAGTGCGAGAGAAAAATCTTTTACAGCTTTGTGATCGTTTTGGTGACACCATGCTTCGTTCGATAACCCTTGAACAAGTTCAGATGTTTCGCACGTGGTTACTTACTAGTAAAGAGGATGGTGGTGCAGGATACTCGCAAGGGTATTCGGCCCTCATCTTTGGTATGTTTAGGAAATCTCTAGATTATGCTTTACAAATGGGGTATGTAGAGAAGAATATTTCAAAACAATCCAATGCAATTCCTAAAGGAAAAAGTAATGTCCCATATTGGACTAAGAGCGAATTTGAAGCTGTTATTTCGAAAATTTACATTGAAGATGTATATGAACATTTAAACTTCGTGATGATTTGGGTATATTTCATGACTGGCGTACGTGTAAATGAAGGTTGTGCCCTTCAATGGAATGATGTTGACTTTGATAAGCAACGCCTACGAGTTCATCATATGCTTATTGTTAAAAACAAAAAAGAATGGACACGTAATTCCTATTCGAAAACTAAAGACGGAAGAAGGATGATTAGTTTAGATAAAGATACTATTGATGTGTTAAAAAAATGGCGTGAAGCTCAAAAAAAGATTGGACTAGGACACGAGAACGATTTTATCTTTTCATACGATGGCTTACCTATGTTGAAATCTACAATCTCAAGGATTATTAAAAGGTACGCCAAGATTGCTCACGTAAAGCCTATCCAAGCGAAAGGTCTCAGGCACAGCCATGCATCGCTGCTAATTAATGAATTAAATGCTGATGTACTTATTCTATCAAAACGATTAGGACACTCTTCTCCTGAAATCACCTTGAAACACTACTCGCATCTATGGGATGGCGCTGATGAAGCTATCACTAATGAAATGGTCGGAATTATTAATGTTTCTTTCCCATCTTCTAGCTTAGTACATTTCAACGGGAACCAATCAATTTCAAAATAACATTCCCACCAAAAACCCCACCAAAGAATTACTAACTCCTTAAAAAGCCTATTATATAGTGATTCTCAAGGAGTCTGCAACCGTTGAGTGGGAATAAAAAAAGGTCCGGGGGACCTTTTTTCACGAGCTAAGAAATAGAAAAGTGAGTTTTAAGGTCCAGTGGACCTTTTTTTTATGAGCTTAACATAAAATTTCTAATTGAGTATAAAAATAGGAAACCACACACAAAAAGCACTCTGACTTATTGTCAGTAGTGCTTTTCTGCTATTATTAGCCAACTAAACCACTAAAGAATTTGACAATGGCATTCCAGATGGCTCCGAAGAAGCCAGCAATGGCATTCCACGCATTTGTGAAGAAGTTTCCACTGTCTTTTAGAATAGCATTGGTATCAAAATTGAGATTGATATTATTAAATGTATCGCCTGCCTTGTCTACGATACTATCTTTTAGATCCGACAAGGTTTTAGTAAAGCTTTTGCTACTGATGACACTACTCTTTGAGAGGTTGACTGCGAAATTCACGATCAAATTAATCTGATCACCTGTCACAGTTGTATCCAGCTTATAATTTTTCAGGGTTTCTTCGACGATCTTTCGAATATCATCCTTGCTTAAATCCTTATTGTTCTGTTTGGCATTGGCTACTGCCGTTTTTATGTCGGTCAATGCTACGTTTAATTTATCCGCATCGAAGTTTTTCTTACCAGCGTTTTCTTCATTGATCCCGGATAAAGTCTTTAACTCTTCTTGGGCCAGATCTTTGCTTTCTTGAGAAACTTTGGCACCATTTTTCTCAAGCGAGTAATAGATCCCAGCCAAGGCACTTTCTCCGGTCACTTGGATAGGGGAAGCTACTGTAATTTGAGCATGCTCTAATCCAAGTGTAACGGCTGCATTACGATACATATCTGCAGTGACCTTGGTGATGTTTTGAGGTGTCACGATATTGACTTCTAGTGGCTTATTTTTGCCTAATTTTTGAATTTTAACAGAGGAATAAAGTTCCAAACTATCATCGTTGGCAACGTTCATAATCGAAGAATAAACCTCTGGTGTCATGGTCTTCCACTCTTCTTTATCTTTCGAACTATCGTAGTTCAAGAGACTCAAGGTTTGTTCGATTTGACTTTGATCTAGTGAATAGCCCAAAACATAGTCTGGTTTGACATAGGTTTCATCGATGACTTTCTGCACATTGCTATCTGCAGAAACACGTGGGACAGCTGTAAACAAGGCTAAAGTCGTCGTTACAAACAATGCAATCTTCTTTAATTTCATCTTTTTCTTCTTTCTAATTCAAATCAACTCCGGGCATCTCTTATTACCTTTCTCACCTCACTAGATATGAAAAAAGAAGTAAATAAAGAGTTTACCCACTTCAATTTTCATTATACAGTTGATTTCTTAAAACTAGCTTACAGTTTTTTTAAGAATGCATGACATTTTTATTTTCCCCAAAGAAACTGGATCAACAGCTTATCTACTATTGGATTTTCATGAAGTTGGCTATGCTGGGCACCTTTACCATCAATCTTTTCTTCACGGTAGCTTTTTGCGCGCTCTACTACTAGGTAGCGAAGGGCTTTCGAAGAAACATTGAGAACCGATCCATCCGTCTCTCCACCGATATCACCATAGATATTAAGCACATCGATTTGATTTTCAGGATAGACTTCCCGAAGAGCTAAAAGATGCTGGTACTGCTCATTCATTGCGGAGGGTTTACCATTTTGCGTATCTAGAGTCAACCCCTGGGGTAGGTTCATCCCTTCGAGTCCAGCAACATGGTTTGCAATGGCGACCTGCTTGATAATTTTTGGTAAATTCTCATCACTTCCATGTTCCAGAAGATAATATAAGACAGACATATTTCCCATAGAATGAGCGACAAGGTTCATTTCTTTGAAATGATAGGTGTCTTGAAGCTTTTTGACTACCTGATAGGCATAATTGCTGATGACTTTTGGATCGGGCGTGCGATTGTTTTGGTATTCCACTTTGATAATTGGATTGACTGCACCTTTTGGAATGGTCCCTGTCAGCCTTACCTGCCCATCTTCAGCCACGTTTGCAGTGATGACGGTTTGTGTCACCCCTGCTTTTTTTGCCGCATCTGTCATGTGTTTTTCTGCATTGGCACTCGATCCATAACCATGAAAAAATAAGGTAGGACGACTACTTTGTAGGTAATTTGTGTGGTCCAGCTGCGTTTTTTGTTGATACTTCCCCAAAAATGCGATACACAGGAGAAACAACCCCAAAAGCAGCCCGTAGAATGATTTTCTGTTCAATAGGAACTCCTCAAGATAATTTAAAACTAACTAGTATTTTATCATAGCTATTCAACGATTTCAAAATATTGAGAATGAAAGAGCCAAAATACACAAAAGATCGAACAATTAAGGAGATAGATAAGAGGCCAGACTACTTGTCCGACCTCTGAATTGATTGATTAAAACCATGAAAATAACTTCATAATCGTCATATTGGTTTCTACTAAACGGGAATAATAAATATTGCCACCATTTATGTAGAGTTCCATCCCGTTTAAAAGAGAGATAGGGTGGAGGTAAAGATAAGTTTCACCGGTTACATTGCCAAGACTTGGTGCTACTACATCCCGTGAATAAGCGCGGGCCAACTCTAGGGAATTTGTTCCACCGTGTTTTGCGACGTAATCGATGTAGTCTTTCCCAAAATTATAGGCTTGAACCGCTGTCCAGCTATCAACGCCTTTTTTCTTGGCTTCTTTTAACTCATCTGAAAGAGTTTGAATTCCTTGGCGAATACTGGCCTTATTATCACTAATAGTATTGGTCTCACCACTTGCACTCTCACTCGCCTGCATGACATCGTCTTCTCTGCCTTTGGTCTCCGTATAGATCATAGCCAGAATGAGGTTTTCATTGGCCGTGGTGTCCTCCTCAGCAAGGACTTCTCTAACCAGGGAGCGGTACTGCATGACTTGTTTGACATCATGGTGGATCTGAACACCCTTGTAGATTCCAAATATTAGTAAGATGAATAAGAAGATCTTCACTATACGTTTAATCATTATTTACTCTGTATATCCTCAATATTTTTGATCAGAATAGAATAGGTGCCGTTCTCGTTTAGAATAAATTCAACAGATTCTGCATCTTCATAGACATTATTCGGAACGATCAGTTCAATTCCATTTGACAATGACAATTTCTGATTTTCGAACTTCTTCAACTGGCGACTTGCATCAATCTCTTCAAAGGTGACAGGCTCTGGTACAGCTTCTTTAACTTGGTCAATAAAACTCAAGCGGGCAGTCAGATTGTCGTCGAAGAGATCATCCGCTAATTTCTCAGGAGAGAGTTTATTTCTTCCTCAATATGGTTAAAAATAGCTGATTTAACCTTTGATTGAAATTGAAAATCATCTGCGTTGAAGCTTTCCGCAATCTTCTGGGCTGTTTTTTCCAGTGCCTTGATCGATTTTTTTGGAGAGATCTTGGGTTGCGCCTGCAACAGATTCTCAGAAAAATAATTCAAGAACGTCCCATTGTACTTGATCCGTTTTTCAATCAAGTGGTATTTGCGGCTTTGAAGATTGATGACCAAGGCCTCATCAGCACCAGTGCCAAAACCAGGTAGATTATTTTGCGTCAGCTTGATCGGATTGTCCACTTCATCGCCAAGATGGGTCAGTGTTTCCCGTAAGGCAATCCGAAGAAAGGCAAAATGGTCTACCCCTTCTTTTGAGAATTGAATGAACACCAAATCGTTGGTCTTTTGATTTTCAGAGACGACAAATTCTTCCTTCCAACGATTCGCTACTGCGACTGAAGTTTCTAATAGGTCATCTGAGATCATCTCAAGAAAAGGATTGTCCTCTTCGAAAATACCAGTCCTGGCTTCATCCGAGTAGACCCGTTCAATCTTCTTACGCAGGTATTCCTCGATTTTAGGTGTGATATTGAGAAATTTATCTGCCAGATAGAGATCGGTATCGTCTGGGCTAAATTGATGAATGATGGCTTTTTTTACGTAAATATCCATAAGATGGTTTTAGTCCTTGTAAAGTGGAAAGGCGTCTGTCAAGGCTTTGACTTGGCTACGCACTTCGTCTAATACTTCTTGCTTGTCCGCATTCTTCAGAGCTTTGATCATGAGTTCAGCAACGGTGCGACTTTTCCTTTTTTACCAAAACCACGAGCGGTGATGGTGCTGCACCAATCCGAATCCCACTGGTCTTAAATGGAGACAAGGTTTCATAAGGAATAGAGTTCTTGTTGAGGGTGATATTGACTTCATCCAACAAGTTTTGCGCCACTTTCCCATTTTCAACGACTTTGGTGACGTCGACAAGGAAAAAGGTGGTTCTCTGTTCCGCCTGAAATGACACGGAAATCAGGATCTTGCAAGAAGACATCAGCCATGGCCTGACTGTTTCTTTAATCACGTTAGCTGCGTACTCTTTAAAGGCTGGATCCAGCGCTTCTTTTAATGCGACAGCTTTGGCTGCAATGACATGCTCCAACGGTCCTCCTTGAATACCAGGGAAAAATAGCAGAGTTAATCTTCTTAGCTAATTCCTCATCATTGGTCAAGATTAGGCCTCCACGAGGGCCACGAAGGGTCTTGTGAGTGGTCGTTGTCGTGATATGAGCATAAGGAACTGGACTTGGATGGAGACCTGCTGCCACGAGACCAGCAATATGGGCCATGTCAACCATGAGCTTAGCTCCTACTGCATCTGCAATCTCACGGAATTTAGAGAAATCAATGATATGAGAGTAGGCTGAGGCACCAGCAACGATGAGTTTTGGCTTCACTTCTTGGGCTTGTTTTTAAGATGGCATCAAAATCCAAGAGCTCTGTTTCAGGATCTACACTATAAGACACAAAGTTATAGGTTTGACCAGAGAAGCTCACAGAAGCTCCGTGCGTCAAATGTCCACCGGCAGCTAGATCCATCCCCATAACAGTATCACCAGGCTCAATCAAGGCCATATAGGCAGCACAGTTTGCCTGACTTCCTGAATGCGGTTGAACGTTGGCAAATTTAGCACCAAAGATTTCTTTGGCCCGTTCGATCGCAAGACTTTCGACCACATCGACCACATCTGTCCCGCCATAGTAACGACGACTAGGATAGCCTTCGGCATATTTATTTGTCAGAATAGACCCTTGAGCAGCCATCACTGCCTTAGATACGACATTTTCAGAAGCTATCAACTCAATATTGTTTTGTTGACGCTCTTCCTCTTTAGCGATCGCATTCCATAGGTCTGCATCATAGGCTTTGTAATCTTCTTTATCAAAAATCATCGGTCTACTCCTTTATATATAAAAAATTATTTATGTACATTATCACTGAGGAAGTTCATCATCCTCAAAGGAAAGCTCGGGCACATGTGCAAGCAAATAAGCTTTCGTAATCGAACCTTGCCTCAAAATCCTGGCTTTAGAACCAGAGATATCCAAAATAGTTGAATCTTGGCCAGTCAAGAAGTCATCATCCTCTATACCAGGAACCACTTGATCAAACTCGCTTACAATAGACTTATACTTTGTTCCACTTGCATGACCTGAAAGATTAGCCGAAGGACCAACCAAAGGACCGTATTCACGAATTAATTCCAATGTTTTTGGGTGAGCCGGAATACGGAAACCAACTGTATCCAATCCTGAATGAATCCAGTCTGGTACCTTGTCATTCGCCTGAAGAATAATAGTGAGAGGACCTGGCAAAAATGAATCAATCAGTTTTGTTAAATAGCTAGGTTGATTTTTCGAATAAAGTCGAATCGCTTTTTCATCGGCTACATTTAAATTAAGAGCCTTTTCTCTAGGTCTACGTTTTAATTCGTAAATATAATCAACTGCCTCTTGGTCCAAAGCTTTAGCGAAAATACCATAGACTGTTTCAGTTGGCAGAATAACCGCACGGCCTGCTTCTAATTCTTTCTCAATGTGATCCATTGTCTACTACTACCATTCTATCTTGTCCAAATTGGTCTTTCAGAACTCGAACGCGTTTGTCAGGAAACGCTTCTTGAAAGAGCTCTTTTACTTTGGTTCCTTGCTTATAGCTAATTTCTAGATAGATCTTTCCGTCTGGTGTTAAAACACTTGGTGCTTGCTGGGCAATCTTTTCGTAGATGGCATATCCATCACGATCCGCAAAAAGAGCTAAGTGGGGTTCAGAGGCTAAAACATTGGCTCCAACCTCTTCTACATCATCCCGAGAGATATAGGGAGGGTTGGACACAATCAGGTCATAAGGACCTTCTAGTTCGTCCAGTACATCTGACGACTTGAATTCAAGGACAGCTTCTAACTGCTTGGCATTTTCTTGAGCCAGGGCTAAGGCCTCCTCTGAGACATCGCTAGCTTGAACCTGCCAAGTAGGTCTAGCAAGGGCTAGGCTAATAGCAATGGCCCCACTACCTGTTCCGATATCCAGAAGTCGTAAGGCTTTCTCATCGTTTTCTTCGAGAATAAGAGCGACCAATTCTTCCGTTTCAGGTCGTGGAATCAGCACGCGCTCATCAACTGTAAAAACATGCCCACAGAATTCTGCACTCCCAATAATATATTGGGCAGGAGCGTGATGTTTCAGCTGCTCAAAGATGGATAGAAGCAAGGCCTGATCCTCTACTTCCACTTCTTTTTGCAAGGCAAGGACAAAGTCTGTAAAGGTCCAGTTTTTTAAAGCACGATACGCGAAGGAGAGGCTTTCTGCTTCCTCTCCAACGGCTATTAATTCTTCTTCATACTGGGCTAATAATGGTCCCAACAACATTATTTGTTCAACTCTTCTAGTTTTTGTGTTTGATCATACAAGACCAAAGCATCGACCACTTCATCTAATTTACCAGATAAGATGGTATCCAGTTTTTGAAGGGTCAAGCCAATCCGGTGATCGGTCACACGGTTTTGAGGGAAGTTGTAAGTCCGGATCCGCTCTGAACGGTCACCAGTCCCGATAGTAGACTTCCGCTCAGCGTCTTGCTCGTCTTGGGCAATCTGAGCAAAGTGGTCAGCCACACGCGCACGGATGATCTTCATGGCTTTTTCGCGGTTCTTTTGTTGCGTCCGTTCTTCCTGCATCTCAACCTTGATATTGGTTGGCAAGTGGACGATACGAACGGCTGTAGCGACCTTATTGACGTTCTGTCCACCCGCACCAGATGCGTGGTAGATATCAATCCGAAGGTCTTTTGGATCAATGTCATACTCGACTTCTTCGATTTCTGGCATGACCAGAACGGTCGCTGTAGAGGTATGGACACGACCTTGGCTTTCTGTCACAGGAACCCGTTGCACCCGGTGGGCACCAGATTCATACTTGAGTTTTGAATAAACCGATTGACAGAAACCATGGCTACGACTTCTTTGATCCCACCAACGCCATTGTAAGAAGCTTCCATGACTTCAAAGCGCCAGCCTTGGCTTTCCGCGTATTTTTGGTACATTTGTAAGAGGTCGCCAGCAAACAATTGGGCTTCGTCTCCTCCAGCTGCTCCACGGATTTCCAAGATAATGTTCTTGTCATCGTTTGGATCTTTTGGAAGAAGTAAGATCTTCAGTTTTTCTTCGTACTCTTCCTTTTCAGCCTTGGCATCTTTTAGCTCTTGCTTGGCCATTTCTTCCAAATCCGCATCGCCGCCTGCTTCCTTAATCATTTCTTCAGCGTCGACGATATTTTGAAGGACTTGCTTGTACTCTCGGTAGGCTGTCACCGTATCACGAGTGGAAGCCTCTTCTTTTGAAAGCTCCATAAAGCGTTTGGTATCAGAGACCACATCTGGGTCACTCAGTAATTCTCCTAACTCTTCGTATCGGTCTTCTACAGCTTGTAGTTGATCATAGATATTCATGTTTGCTCCTTAATTCTTGGTTGTTAGATCATAGATTGCTACAATTTCGTCTTCTATGACTTCGCCAGTTTCTTTAAATCCATAATGGAGATAGCAAGATCTCGCTTGATTATTTTTCCAGTTCATAAGATAACCAAAAGACTTGTTGCTTTTTCCAGCTGGCTCTGTTCGAACAAAGTCAATGACTGCATCCATAGTCGGTTTAAAATAGCCTAAACCTTGAAATCGTTTATCGATCATAAAACGAAATAACAAGTAGTTCCCCTTGCTGATCCCAATTTTCTGGTCATAGGCAATCATAACAAAACCAACTAATACTTCCTTATCATAAACTGCTAAGGGAGCTATAAAATCACCATTTTTATCATATACATAGGCTTCAGCTAAACTAATGGAATTGGATGCAATAAAAATTCCTTTGGTTTGGATGAACTTCTAGATTTAAAACGTCAAAATAATTCTCTATTGTAACATCTTTTAAACAAATAGACATTATTATCCTCTCTAAAACGTTCTAGACGCTTTCAGTTGGTATATCTGGATTAAAATAATGTTTGCGGCAAACTGAGATATAGGTCTCGTGTCCACCAATCTGGATCTGCTCTCCATCATAGACAGGTTTACCCGCTTGGGTACGCAAGACCATGGTCGCCTTGCGGGAACAGTATTGGCAGATGGTTTTGATCTCCTCAATCTTGTCGGCTAACAAGAGGAGGTGTTTGGAACCTTCAAAGAGTTCATTTCGGAAATCATTTTTGAGGCCAAAAGCCATGACCGGCACATCCAATTCATCCACGACTCTTGCCAAGTCATAGACATGGTGGCGTTTCAAAAACTGAGCTTCATCGATTAAGACACAGTAGGGTTTGATTGCTTGGTTTTTAATAAAGCCAAAGATATCGGTATCGTCTTCAATCGCAACAGCTTCCCGTTTCATACCGATCCGGCTAGAAACCACTCCTACTCCATCTCGTGTATCGATTGCCGAGGTCATGATGACGACGCTCTTGCCTTGCTCTTCATAATTATGGGCCACCTTCAAGATCTCAATGGTTTTCCCCGAGTTCATGGTCCCATATTTATAATATAATTGTGCCATTTTCCTTCTGTTCTCTCTAAAATGTGTTTCATTATCATTTTACCATAATTTTGCTAAGCTTTGTATCCCAAAATGTGATAAAATAGTCCTATAAAAAATTTAGGAGGTGGCCATATGCCATTTGTACGAATTGACCTATTTGAAGGACGCACCTTGGAACAAAAGAAAGCCTTGGCCAAGGAAGTAACCGAAGCTGTTGTCCGCAATACTGGCGCTCCTCAGTCAGCTGTTCACGTCATCATTAACGATATGCCTGAAGGAACCTACTTCCCTCAAGGTGAAATGCGCACCAAATAATGGTTCCACTAAAAAAGCCTTTCTTGCTTGTGATATCACATAGCAGGAAAGGTTTTTTCTTATTTTTCTTGGGCTTGACGTTCTGCTTTCCGTTCTTCGAATTCTTCATCACTCATCAAGGTTCCGCCGACATTAGCTGATTTGGCAAAGGCTGTATAGCGACGCAACCAACCACTGGAGATTTTTGATTTGAAAGGTTTCAAATGTTTGCGACGTTCAGCAAGAGTTGCATCATCGACAAGCAAATCAATGGTACGATTTGGAAGATCGATCACGATTTCATCCCCATCTTCAATCAAGGCGATATTTCCACCTTCTGCTGCTTCTGGGGAAACGTGACCAATAGCAATCCCACGAGTAGCTCCTGAGAAACGACCATCCGTAATCAGTGCCACATCCTTACCAAGACCGCGTCCGACAATCTTAGAAGTTGGCGCTAGCATCTCTGGCATACCAGGACCACCCTGAGGACCCTCGTAACGAATAACAACGACATGGCCCTTCTTGACTGTTCCATTGTCAATCAACTCAAGGGCTTGATCTTGTGAATCGCAGCAGATGGCCTTCCCACGAAAAGTAGTCACAGATGGATCTACTCCACCGACTTTGATAACAGCTCCATCCTGAGCAATATTTCCGTAGAGGATCGACAAACCACCTACAGGTGAAATCGGATGCTCAATTGGATGGATAATTTCTTCATTTGATTTCAGCGCCAGCTACGTTTTCTTTCAAGGTTTTACCAGTAACTGTAATACGATCACCCTTAATGGCACCTTTTTTGATCAACTGATTGATAATGGCTGGAACACCACCAGCTTCATGCACATCATGCATCGTGTAAACACTTGAAGGGGCAATTTTAGAAAGATAAGGTGTCTTCTTGGCAATCTCGTTGATATCTTTGAGATCATAGTCAATCCCTGCTTCACGCGCAATTGCGAGCGTATGAAGCACAGTATTGGTTGAACCACCCATGGCCATATCAAGCGCAAAGGCATCATCGATAGCTTCTTTGGTCACAATATCCCGTGGACGGATATCTTTTTTAATATTCTCCACCAATTGTTTGGCTGCTTGGCGAACCAATTCGCGGCGTTCATCTGAAACAGCTAGGATGGTACCATTACCTGGAAGAGCAAGACCTAATACTTCCATCAAACAGTTCATGGAATTGGCGGTAAACATACCAGAACAAGAGCCACAAGTTGGGCAAGCATTTTTTTCCAGGAAATCCAGCTCATCCATGCTCATATCACCAGCTTGATAAGTCCCTACTGCTTCAAACAAACTGGAGAGAGTCGCTTGATGCCCCGTCATGTCAACGCCACCCTTCATAGGTCCACCAGAACAAAATACAGCAGGCACATTGGTCCGCATGGCTGCCAAAATCATTCCTGGTGTAATCTTGTCACAGTTGGGAATATAGAAAACACCGTCAAACCAGTGGGCATTGATGACCGTTTCAGCAGTATCAGCGATCAACTCGCGAGATGGCAAACTATAACGCATCCCGATATGCCCCATAGCGATTCCGTCATCGACACCGATGGTATTGAATTCAAAAGGAATCCCACCAGCCTCGCGAATAGCTTCCTTAGCAATATCTGCTAATTCACGCAGGTGAACATGCCCTGGAACGATATCAATATAGGAGTTACAAATTGCAATAAAGGGCTTTTGCATATCTTTTGCTGATTTTACTTGCCCTGTTGCATAGAGGAGACCACGCGCTGGTGCTCGGTCGATCCCCATTTTGATCATATCACTTCTCATCTTGTTCTCCTTCTAGTTCTTCATTTCTACCTCCTAATCTTACCACTTTGACATCAATTGTCAAGAACTTTCAGAAAATTTATACTATTTACGGTGCATAAAGCCTGGTTTCCCAGACTTTAGTTTGTTTGCTTTTTTTCGATCTTCCAGAGCCGAAGTTGGTAGCAAATTCCACTCACGACAAGGCTAGAAATGAGGCCGATCCAATAGGCATAGGGACCAAGGTTGGTCACATGGTCAAGAAAAATCCCCAGTGGGATAGAGATACACCAATAACTAAAGACACCTAATAAGAATGGAACAGTTGTATCCTTATAACCCCGCAAAATCCCTTGCAGGGGTGCTGCAAAAGTATCAGCTACTTGGAAAAAGAGGCTATAGGTCATAAAAATCGCTGTTTGTTGCACAAAGACTGGATCCTTGCCATATAGCCCTGCTAGTTGGAAGCGGAATGTATAGAGAAAGACCAGGGTGACAATGGCAAAGCCAAAGGCTGTCAGTCGTCCCAAACGGCAATATTGTTTGACCACTTCTGGTCTTCCTGCTCCCAGTTCGAAAGAAACGATAATCGCCATAGTACTGGAGATACTAACTGGGAAAGCATACATCAGGGTAGAAAAATTCATGGCCGATTGGTGGCTCGCAATGGTCAGTGATGGGAATTTTGCCATTAACAAACCAACCAGCGAGAAGATGATGACTTCTGCAAAAACAATTCCACCAATTGGAAGCCCAAGGCGCAGTACTTCTTTCATCCCTTTAAAATCATAAGGTTGAGGCTTCCACAATTGGAAAGGTGTTACCTTGGGGTGTTTGCACAAGATCAAAACCGCAATGGCCAACAAGACCCAGTAGGCCAGAGAGGTTCCAAGACCTGCTCCTGCTCCTCCCATCTCAGGAAAACCAAATGCTCCATAGATCAGGATATAGTTAAAACAAGCATTCAAAGGCAAGAGCAAGAGCATCAAGTACATGGATAGACGCGTCATGCCCAAGGTATCGAGGAAGGTCCGCACGATACTAAGAGCAACAAAGGTAAGATTCCTAGAGAAAGGAAATATAAGTAGCGAATGGCTATTTGAGCAACAACATTTTCTAAACCGATCTGCTTGAGAATCATGGGTGCAATGCCCCAAACAAAGCCTATTAAGAGAATGGCCATACCAAATGACATATAGAGGAATTGGTAAAAATCGCCAGCAATCCGTTCTTTATTTCCCTTGCCTAAATGATGCCCAACAATCGGCGTCAGTGCGGAGACAATCCCTGTCAGGAAAGTAAAAAATGGATTCCACAGACTGGTAGCTGTAGAAACACCAGCCAAATCAAGGGTCCGGTACTGACCAGTCATGGCTGTATCGACAAAGCTGGCTGAATAATTGGCTAATTGATAGATTAAAATCGGCAAAAATAGACTCAAAAACAAGCGCAAGCGCTCTTTAAAGTGATAGGTTACATACATGATTCTAACTCTCTTCTCATCAAACTAGATTTTCTCCTCTTCCACTCTACTATATGTTTCTTTAAAAGTCAAAAAAACCGAAGATCCAAGGACCTCCGGTTCATGTGAGATTAGTTTTTATTGCGGTTTAAAATAGCATTGAGAACGATCGCCAAGACACTGGCAACGACAATTCCGTTAGCAAAGAACATTTGGAATCCTGTTGGAAGGCCATTGAAGAGAGAGTGCTGTTGTTCAAACCAACCCCTGCAGCAATCGATACAGCAGCGATCAAGAAATTGTGCTCATTGTGTTCAAAATCAACACGCGCAAGGATCTGCATCCCTTGAATTGACACAAAACCAAACATGACTAGCATCGCTCCCCCAAGAACTGGACTTGGAATGATTTGCGCTAAAGCTCCAAACTTAGGAAGGAGACCAAGAAGAACAAGGAAACCAGCCGCATAGTAGATTGGAAGACGGGTCTTGATACCCGACAATTTCACCAAGCCAACGTTTTGTGAGAATCCGGTGTAAGGGAAGGTGTTGAAGATACCACCGAGGAGAACGGCCAACCCTTCAGCACGGTAACCATTGCGAAGGCGCGTGCTATTAATTGGATCTTTGGTAATATCAGAAAGAGCGAGATAGACACCTGTTGATTCCACCATAGAAACTGTTGCGATGATACACATCATTAAGATGGAGGTGATTTCAAACTTAGGAGCTCCAAAGAAGAATGGCGTTGGAACGTGAACCACTGGTGCTTGCGATACAGGTGTGAAGTCTACCAAGCCCATAGAAGCCGCAATAGCTGTCCCTGCAATCAAGCCAATCAAGATAGAGATAGACTTGATAAAGCCAGTCGTATAGATATTAACGACTAAAATGATGAGAATAGTCACCACAGCCAAGATCAAGCTTTGAACGGTTGGTTTTGGCGCATTATTTCCCATATTTCCAATCGCTACTGGAATCAAAGTCAAACCAATGGTTGTAATAACGGATCCCGTTACAATTGATGGGAAGAGATTGGCAATCTTAGAGAAGAAACCAGAGACAAGGATGACATAAATCCCTGAGACAATCAAGGCACCAAACATGGCACCACTACCATGGCTAGCCCCGATCATGCTGAGAGGTGCCACAGACTGGAAGGCAACCCCAAGGACTACCGGAAGACCGATCCCAAAGTATTTATTAAGCTGCACTTGAAGGAAAGTCGCAACCCCACACATGAAGATATCTGTAGAGATGAGGTAGGTTAGTTGATGAGCATTATAGCCCAAAGCTCCTGCGATCATGATCGGCACCAAGATAGATCCCGAATACATGGCCAAAAGGTGTTGCAAGCCTAAAATAGCGGCCTGTGAATGGCTTTCTTGTTTTTGCATTAGATGTCTGCCTCCTTAAATACAACCTGACCATTTTCAAAACGGTCCAAACGTGCGAGGGATACAACTGGATATCCCAACTCTTCTAACAATCCCCGTCCATCTTGGAAGGATTTTTCAATCACAATCCCAATAGCTTCGACTTGGGCCCCGGCTTGTTCGATGATTTGAATCAATCCTTTGGCTGCTTGACCATTTGCAAGGAAATCGTCAATGATCAAAACCTTATCTGATGGATCCAAAAATTTACCCGCAATCGAAACGGTGCTGGTGACTTGCTTGGTAAAGGAATAAACCTCAGCCGTCAAGATGCCTTCATTCATCGTGATGTTTTTCGCCTTCTTAGCAAAGATCATGGGAACATCCAAGGCTTCAGCTACATAAAGGGCTGGTGCAATCCCAGATGCTTCAATGGTCACGACTTTCGTCACGCCAGCATCTTTAAACCGGTCTGCAAAAGTCTGACCAATTTCTTTCATCAATTTGAAATCCACTTGGTGGGTCAAAAAGGAGTCCACCTTGAGGATATTCTCACCTAAAACATTGCCATCTTTTAAGATGCGCTCTTCAAGTAATTTCATACTTCCTCCTACTTTTTTAAAAAAACCTCTACTTCATTCACAAAACACAAAAAGGCCTGCTAAGCAAGCCTTGAAATCTCTCTAGAAAGAGAAATAATCCCGACTTACTTATTGTTAGGTGTTCCGGCACCTTGTAGAAACATCACGCCCATTCGTGAAATAAATAAGTAATTCAATTAGTGTGCATCGCCATTCCAGATAGAATTCTTAACGATCACATAGTCAACGTGTTTCAAATCTGCTAATTTTCGGCCTCCTGCATAAGAGATCGAACTTTGCAAATCTTGTTCCATTTCCGTTAAGGTGTCTTGCAAATGACCCTTGGCAGGCAATAAAATCTTCTTCCCTTCGACGTTCTTATAAGCGCCTTTTTGGTACTCTGAAGCAGATCCATAGTACTCTTTGAAAGACTCTCCATCAATCTCTACTGTTTTACCAGGACTTTCGATATGTCCTGCAAAGAGAGAACCGATCATAACCATAGACGCCCCGAAACGAATCGATTTGGCTATATCACCATGGGTCCGAATACCACCATCCGCAATGATTGGCTTACGAGCTGCTTTTGAGCACCAGCGAAGAGCAGCCAACTGCCAACCACCTGTACCAAATCCAGTCTTAACTTTGGTGATACAAACCTTACCAGGACCGATTCCGACCTTAGTCGCATCAGCTCCCGCATTTTCCAATTCACGAACAGCTTCAGGTGTTCCAACATTTCCGGCAATGACAAAGGTATCTGGCAATTCTTTCTTGATGTGTTGAATCATCCGAATGACACTATCCGCATGACCGTGTGCGATATCAATAGTGATGTACTCAGGCGCATCTGCCTTTAATTGACTCACAAAGTCATATTCGTATTCCTTAACACCAACCGAAATGGAAGCGATCAAACCTTGATCATGCATGCGTTTGACAAAAGGAATCCGACCCGCTTCATCAAAACGGTGCATGATGTAGAAGTATCCACCACGCGCCAACTGCTCTGCTACATTCTCATCCAAAATCGTCTGCATATTGGCTGGAACAACTGGAAGCTTGAAGGTATGGTTTCCAAATTGAACGGTTGTATCTGCTTCTGAGCGGCTATTGATGATACATTTGTTGGGAATCAACTGGATATCTTCATAGTCGAAAATAGGAAATTCATTTAACATAGATTGAAAAATCTCTTTTCTAAAAACTGACCTACCTATGCGCAAGCGCATCGCTACGTCTCTTGACGTTTCCTTGATAGATTATACCAAAGATACGGACTTAATGCAACGGGAATGATTTATAGGAAACAACGTTCGGAAATTACAAGACAAAAACCCGTTTCAAACAGAGAAACAGGTTTTATTTATGAACATTTTGGAGCCAATTGTTCACTTCTCTAGCTACAATTTCAGGCGCCTCTGTATACAGTTCGTGCCCCAAACCTTCTAGCAAGACTTGCTTGATCTGGGGATCTAGTTGCTTCAGAGCATCTTTTCTCCATTCGGGTTCTTCTTGGTACCGAGGTCCAATAAAAAGGACAGGCAGGTCGGCCAGTGGAATCTGGTAAGTCTTGATCTGACGCCGTAGATGCAATAAAGCCATGACCTTTTCGAGATCCAGATTTAATTCATATTGTTCACTTGCTGGATTCCAGCGATAGCTAGCCTCAACTGCTTTTCGCTCTATAGGCGTAGGATCTGCTCCATCACCAAGTTCTGATAACACGGCTTCTTCTAAAGTTGCAAAGACTTGCTGCTGCATGAAGGACGACGTTCCTTCTAGTTCTTCTTCAAGAGGCAGGATCTTTTCCATATCCAGATACCCCCCATCAATGAGAACCAAAGCCTGAATCTGAGGAAACTCAGCAGCCAGATAACGAGCCAAATCTCCACCCAAGGAATGCCCCAATAAACAGATCTCTTCCGCCTGGCCAATCCTACCTTGAAACCAAGCACGAAGATCGTTTTCTTTCTGAATCATTTCCCTATAGGGATCTAGAAAGGTCACAGGAAAGCCTAGCTCATCAATAAGTGGAGCCAGATAGTAGCTATTGCTACCTAGGCCACCGATAAAATAATACTGCATGTGTTTTGTCTCTTCCTTTATATTTTATAATTAATTCCTTAATTGGTTCGCGCTAGTCTTTTCAATCCAATATTGCTCCTCTTTGGGGATCAAATGATCGAATTTCCCTGAAAAAATCTTCCATCCGTTCGGCAAATATCTTTCGTAGTTTTTCATTCCCAGATGGTTTGAATAAAACTCCTCTTTATCAAAATCGATTAAAAGATTCGGGAGTAAACCTTTTCCTTCAAAAATAATCTCTGAATGTAAGTCCTCACAATCCATTGAGCGTTTGATCATTTCGATCAATTCTTCAACCGTCACCTTCAGCCAATCATCTTTATACATTTCTAAGTAGCTCTCAAGATTGCTTCTTGTAATCACATGAAGATTCTGTTGAATCTCAGGTAAATAGGAGAAATCAACATCCAGACCTGCTTCCTGGTATGCCTGAATATATTTATCGATATCCATTGTCCACATATCGTTTGAACAAATATACCAGTTAAACTGATGATTTGCAATAACCCTAACAATATTTATTTCTGGTTTCTCTATCAATTGGTCTTTATCCACTAGTTTTTTCTCCTCTTCTCCTATCTACTTGTTCCGAACTGACAATAGGGCTTACTTACCAAGCATTATATATCCATGATACCGAATTATACTTTGACAAGCAAGTTAGCGGCCGAGTCGCTATCAAAAAAAGCCAGCTAAAGGGTTTAGCTGACTGATGTCATATCTAATAAAAATTTTCTCTGCTCGATCATCTAGCAAAGAAAGCAAGTATCCCACATTCTCTTATATTCTATAAAACAAAAAAGCACTCTGCAAAAACAAAGTGCTATCGTCTTTAATACTTTATATTCCGTTCGACAAACTTGAAGTTGTTTACTTACAGTACTCCTCTATTTTGTAGCTATATTCTTTTAGAAGTCCCCGTGAATAAATTTTTTTATTTTTTGAATCTCTAACTTCTTTCCAAAGGATAGCCGCAACTTTTAACTTGTTGGAGTAATGATTGCTAAATTCATCTGCACAAAAGTCTTTTAGAAATTGATTCCATTGGCAAGCTGAATTATCATACTTGGCGTAGTCTGACTCTCCATAGTATATTTTAATCATATCTTGGATTGTAAAATTTATGTTGTTGTCCCGTTTTACTTTTCGCCAAGCAGTTGCCATATCAGCATTAAACTTAAATGGATTAACACCTGTTACAGCTGAAAAATAATCACGAAATTTCTGATTAAAGGAAAAACCACAATCAAGTAATGATGTATTTAGGGTTATTATTTCGGTTTGATTTTTGTTCCTTTTCCTCAAAAATTTTTCTACTCTATTTCCCTTAAAATATTGTTCTATAATATGATTTAATTCTTTTTTTGTACATCTGTATTCTAATCCAAAGGTACTTACAAATTTGTGAAAGCTCTTCTCGATACCAGTAGTATCTGTTAAATTCTTCAAATGATTTTTATATCTCTAAAAATCAGGTCTATGTTCTTCCAAATGCTCACCTCTACAACTCCAAATTTATCTCATTATACCATAGATAATAAAAGTCATTTCAATTTATACCCATGCCACATAAAGCTATAACAGAAAATATTACAATCTTGTAATTACTGTATTTCTATTAAGCTTAACTTTCTTATAAAAATAGATAAGAAAAAAACAAACGATATAGTCCATCACTAGTAACAAGAAATACTAGAAGTTGAAAGATATAAAAACATTGAAATGGAAAGCATAGCAATAAACAAAACAGTCAGTAAAACGATGGTTTTGTTGTGTTGTTTCACTTGCTTTCTAAATTCCTATTTTGACTTTATCTGCAGACACCCTTTGTATCCTTGATTTAGTCATGGAACTTCTACGAAATTCGCTGACGTCCGTACTCACTTAAGGAAAGTTTTTTATATGACTTTATCTTCAATCTGAGACCGTTAAGGCCTCTTTATTTTAATCTTTCTAACTGAATTGGATACAAAAAATCCACTCACATAGGGTGAAATGGATTGTTTCTTTATTAACGGTTCAACAAGAAATTGAACAATTTTTCGACAATTTTTACGACCAACCAGCATAAGAATCCGATATAGCTGAAATAGAAAATGAGTGACAAAATCGTAATAATCATGGTTTCCTCCTTCGTCGATTGCAAGTACTTGTCTTATTATACCTTTTTTATGCAATCGAACTCAATAGAATTTTTGAAAAATTGTCTGATTATTCTTTTTTTCTTCTTTAGCTTCTTTTGGTGTCTTGATCAGCTTCTTCACTGCCTTTATTGACAGCTGTCTTAAATTCAGCAAACATTTTTGCCGATGGACTGGCCCAACTCTGGCAGGCGTTTTTGGTCCAAAAAAATCAAGAGGGCGCCCAGGATGATGATGATCAAATCCTGGTGCTCCAATATCACGTAAAATTCCCATTAGTTTCTCCTTTTTTTCTTGAAATAGATGACTTTACTGATGGCGACACTGACTTCGAAATAAGAGGATCAAAGGGAGTGTCATGGCCAAGTCACTGATAAAGTCTGCAGGGGTTAGCACGACGGCTAAGACCAGCAGGACAAAAGTAAGCGTATCGTCGGTAGGTTATTAAAAAAACTGTGGTGTCAAAGAGTCCCAATCGAGGTCAGAAAAAGCGACCAAAACTGGTAACTCGAACAAGACCCCTAAAGGCAAGGTGGTGTGCCATAAGAAGGTTAAATAATTTTGTGCCGTCAATTGGGTATCAAACAGCCCTTCTCCCAAGCGCATTAGGACCTCTAAAATAGCTGGACTGACAAAGAAATAACCAAATGCAAGCCCCAGTACAAAGCAAATAAAGCTAGCTGGGATGTAGGCAAAGACTGCACGCGCCTCTTTCTCCTTCAAAGCCGGCCTTACAAATTGCCAAACCTGGTAGACAATAAAGGGCAAGGTCAGGCTAAAAGCTGTGAGATTAGCCAGCGATACATAGATCCAGAGGATATCATTCGGTCCCAGTACCAGCAGTTTTTGATGGAGGCTAGCCGTCAAGGCTTGGTAGAGCTCTCCTCCAAATACAAAAGCTACCAGAAAGACGACAATATAACATAAGACCACTGCGATCAATCGTTTTCGAAATTCGACCAAATGCTCAACAATGGTCATTTCATCTGCTCTACTCTTTGCCATGTTGTCTCACCGTAACGAGTGCGATCAAGGCCACAAAGATACATTGAGGAAGAAGAACTTCCCAGCTTGGATAGATGCCCGCCCAATCGATGGTTGGAAATCCATTGACCAAATGGCTAGGTAGGATATTGGTCAACTGCAGGGCGTGAATGCTGACACCGAGCATCTTGAAGGCCAAGGCGTAAATCAACCACGTCAGAATGAAAAAGATTCGATGAGGTTGGATAGCTTGACTAGCCTTGGTCATGGCCACTGCAATGATGATGAGAACGGCTATGGCAAGTCCGATTCCCAGTAAGAAATTCGTGGTCGTAATCCGCGGAATGATCCCGACATAAAAGAGAATGGTTTCAGCCCCTTCACGAAAGACTGCTAAGAAACTGAGGGCAAACATCGAGACAAAGCTTCCTGTAGCCGTCACGGTCTTCATCTGACGATCCATAAAGGCATTCCACTGTTCGACAGAGGACTTGCTGTGGAGCCAAATTCCGATGAGGATCATCATGACCACAGCGAAAATTCCAACGCCACCTTCAATGATTTCCCGGTTAGCCCCCGAAGTAACGGCTGGAAAAGCTACTTGCAGAACTAGAGCGATCACTGCACTGGCAAGAACACCGGCAACAGCCCCTCCGTAGACCCATTTGAGGCCTTTCCTCATCTTAACGGCCTTAAGGGTCGTCACAAGCGCCATGACGATCAGAAGGGCTTCTACTCCTTCACGCAGAAGAATCAACATGGCATCAAAAGCGTTGTAAGAAGCTGTCGTATCGATCGCAGACAGATCCCTGATCAAGGCTTGTAATTTCTCTTGATAGGCTTTTTCTTTCCCCTTGACCATAATAACCGGAGATTCACTCTCTACGCGCGTGTAGAGACTGGGATTGGTCGTGCTGACATCCCCTTCGATAGTTGGCCAGATCGTGATGAACTGCTTCATAGTCGCTGCAGCAGACTTATCGTCGCCGGATTGGAATTGGCTTTGCGCCTTCTCCAAAAGCTTGATTCCATCGTTCAACGTCAAATCCGTACTGGCACTGCTAATGGCTTCTCCTTTTACAAAGGCATCAATCCCATTTTTGAGGTCATCATAAGAAGACTGGATGTCGGTAAAATCGGTAGGCTCTGTTTCAATGCTACTGCGCAAGAGCGAAATGGCCGTCTCTATTTTGCCATAGTAGGCTGTGCTGTGATCTCTTACCACTGCTTCGTTTCGCGTCCAGGTGTTATTGAGATCTGCATAGGTTTGACGGGTTTTATCCAGATCCTTAGCTGTAATAGCCTCTTGTAGGTTCTTAAAATAAGGTGCGAGGCGACTCACGAGTTTGTCTTTTTCCGCCTCTAAATCGACCGGATTTTGCTCTTTTTCAAAAGCGAGCAAGGCTGATGAGATCTTGGTGAGATCCTCTTTTCTTACCTCCCCTTTTATATCTAAGGCTTGGCTAACTTTTTTCCCTGCCTTGGAATCATGGTGGTCTTTGGATTCAAAATCAACCTGAATCTCAGCGATCAATTCTTTGGCCTTATCCTGGTCCTTGTTTTGTACAGCTGTTGTTGCATCTGTGATCTTGATAAAGAGATCGCTATAAGATTCAGCAGCCACTGGTTGAGTCCAGAACAAGGTAAGAAGGCCGAACAAGATCAAGAATTTATTCAAAGAGTGCTTGACCAAGATACCCTCCTTTCTCAACGCCTGCAAAGCAAGCAAAGAGTCCACTTCCGATATGGGTGATGTACTCGTTCATTTTGTCCACTGCGCCCAAATTGGTTTGGATTTTTGACAAAAGCTGTTCGGATCCTTTTTGAAAGGCGATAAAAGATCAAGCCGGCATCAAATTGCCCGGTCTGTTCATTGATGCCATCCGAATAGGAATATGACCGGCGTAAAATTGGTCGATCGACTTCTTTAGCCAAGCGGACATGTGAATCTACTGGTAGCTTAGATAAATCTACTTCATCAAATTCGTTGGTTTTACCAAAGGGAGCACCGGACTCCTTGTAGCGACCAAAAGGTATTTTTCCTGCTCCTGCAAATTGGTTCGGTCCCAAGTTTCCAAGTGCATTTGCACTAGGGCGAAGAAACCATATAGGAACCACCCTTCATCCAGTCCTTGCTGTCAGTCCAGACGACCTTATCAAAGTCCTTCTCCGTCGTGACATTTGCTGTTCCATCTTTAGAGCCAAAGAGGTTACGCGGTGTTTCTTTTCGGTCACCAATCGCTGCAAAACCGGACTTGCTCCACTTCATGGTGATGGTATTGCGACCCTTGCGGATGAGATTTCGGACCGCATGAAAGGCTACTTGCTCATCGTCGGCACAGGCCTGAATGACGATATCGCCACCAGTGTATTTGTCCTGCAACTGCTCCTTTGGAAATGGAGGCAAATCACGAAGAGTTTGGGACGTTTAGCTTCCAAGCCCAGTTTCTTGAGAAAGGTAGCCGAAACCCCAAACGTCAGGCTCAAGCGATAGGGGTTGAGTCCCACTGTTTCACCTGTATCTGTTGGCGGCAAGAGGGCATTGGAACCATCTTTTTTGACCAACTCACCTTCGACTAATTTACTACTATAATCGGTCCAGTCTTTAAAGAGCTGGATGACTTCTTTTTTGTCCGTCGTGTGAAGATCTAACACCACCAAGTAGCAAGCCTTCTGCATGGCCGTTGTAATCCCTGCTTGGTGCTTGCCATAAAAGGAAATGTCTTCATCCCCATCATAAGCTTTTTTGCTGGAACTGTCTTGATTAGCGAAAAAAGCAGATGCACCAGAGAGGCCTAGCGCTAGACCAGCCCCTCCAATACCTGCTTTTTTAAGAAATTCACGACGGTCCATTTTTTTATCTAAAAATTTTTCGTCAGCCATTTTTCTTATTTCCCATCTAAAATCACACCCATTTGAGACAAAGGTTCACCGAGTTTGGTCACAGCTTCTGCCAATTCCTTGGTATCTTCCTTTGATAAATCTGTATAAGACTTATAGTTTGAATCATCTGTCATGTGTTTGTCCAATAAAGCATTCACATTCTTAAATTCTGCTTCCAAGGTTTTAACCAATTTGGCATCTTTTTTCTCAATCAAGGGTTTAAAGAGAGAGAAGATCTTTTCAGCCCCTTCAATATTGGCACGGAAGTCGTAAAGATCTGTATGAGAGAAGACTTCTTCTTCACCCGTAATCTTTTGCGTTGCCACTTCATTGAGCAAATCGACAGCTCCGGTCAACATGATATCCGGTGTTACCTCTACTGTAGCAATTTTAGCTTTCAACTCCTTGATATCGTTCACCAGTTGGTCAGCGTATTTGTCTGTACCATCTGTAGTATTGTTTTCCCAAAGGATACGCTCAATCCGGTGGAAACCTGACCAGCCATCTTCTGATTTATTTTCATCCACATAATCCACCAAGCGGTAGTCGATCTTGACATCTGATTCTCCGAAGGTTTCAGCAATCGGTTCGGAACGTTCATAGGCCATACGGATCAAGGGATATTGCTTTTTGGCTTCTTCCAAATTCTCATCTTTTAACGTATCTCGGAATCCTTCTGTATCCTTGAGCAATTGGTCAATTTGCATTTCAACAAAGTCTTTGTATTCAGCTGTCGCATTATCCAAGGACTTCTGGTCAGCCTTTGACAACTGCACTGTTGAGCTGGTTTGCGTCTTCTGACTGGACTGTTTGCTAGTAGAATTCGCACACCCTGCTAAAAGAGCAACACTTAACAAGAGTAGACTATATTTTTTCATGAAAGACTTCTCCTCATTTGTTCTTGCCCTTATTTTACCAGATATTTTCTCATTTTTCAATAATTGTCTGAAAATTTAATAATAGAAAAACTTTTCTGAGAATCAGTCTTTTACAAAAGAATATCTTTGACTCGTCCGATTTCAGATTCTTTAACCACCACAAAGATACTATCACCTAAATACAAGCGTGTTGCGCCATTGACCGTGTAGCTCTTGCCACTTCGCATTTGCGTGGTAATCAAAATATCTTGGGGAAGTTCGAGTTCATGGACTTGCTTTCCTGCAATCTTTTCTGATACAGGGATCTCAATTAAAGTCAACTCTCCTTCTTCTTGCGCCTTATCCGGCAACAATTGCTCTAGCATAGCTTCGTAAACCGGCGCTCCATGGAAGAGATCCATGATCATATAAGCGAGCAAGGTCACCATGCCTAGGGGCATTAAACTGCGAATATCACCGACCATCTCTGTTACCAAGATCATAGCTGTTAATGGCGCTTTTGAAATAGCCCCAAAATACCCACTCATGCCTAAAATAATGAAAAGAGGCAGCTGGTTTTGAGAGATAAAGCCAATGTTTTGAAGGAAGGTTCCAACGATGGCTCCTAAAAGAGATCCTAATGCTAGTATGGGCAGGAAGATGCCTCCTGGCAAGCCACTACCATAGCTCAACATACTCCAGATGAAACGGATCACAAAATAGAGAAGGATGGTCAGCACTGGATACGGTACTCGAGCTAAATCCAAGACCAATTGGTTTCCACCACCAAGAATTTGAGGCAGAAAATAGCCGATTGGAAGAATCAAGACAAAGGCAAATAAAGAAGAATAATGAGAAGGAACATGGAAAATTTTCTCAAGTAAGCGATACAATCGACCGATATTGAGAACCACTATTTCGTAGACATAACCCGCTGCCCCTAAAAAGACTCCAAGAAAAAGATAAATCCAGTACTGAGACAGATGGAGTGGTGGAATATTTTGAGGCATATGAAGCACTGGTGTTTGACCAAAGACATTGAGTGAAATAAAATTAGCCGTCAAACTAGCAGCCAAGGTTGAAATCCAAAAGAAGCGTGAAAAATGATGGTAGACCTCTTCAACCACAAATAAGAGCCCCGCTATAGGTGCATTAAAGGCAGCCGCAAGACCAGCAGCAGCTCCACTTGCAATCAAAGATCGCTCCTCAACCGGACTGACCTTCAAATGATGAGCCACTCCTTTTCCACCCATCGCTCCTAATTGAATACTAGGACCTTCACGACCAAGCATCAAGCCACTTCCGATGGCCAAGACACCTAGAATATACTTCTTCCACAAGGTATCCCACCAGCTCACCGCTAAGAGACCCTTAAGCTCTGCTTCGACTTGCGGAATTCCTGATCCCTTGATATCCCGATTGGTGCGAATGAGGCGACCAGCAATCAGTACGATCACCCCATAACCCAACAGCATCGCAAACAAATAAAATGGTTGACCAGACATCTCCTTGTAAACGCCTTGAACAAAATGAAAAATATGTTCGATCAAAAAACGAAAACTCGAGACGATGCAGCCCACAACGATCCCAACCAGAACACCTCTGACAATATGGGCCACAATCGAACTAGAGGCAAATTGAAATTCATTTTTAAAGGCTTCTTCTTTTGCAGACATTCCCTAACTCCTTCAAACTCTTATCCTATTCATTATACCTTATTTCACTGCCTCTGAATACATGTAAAGACAAAAAAAAACAAAACTACCCTTGTTAGTTTTGTTTAGAATGTGGACAAACCATTTTATCAATAAAAAAATAAGTTAAGAAATTCTACAAAGAAATATAAATATGTCCTATTTATGGAACGAATAAAGAAAAGTCAAAACTTTCCGCTGTGAGAAAAGTGCCTGAAACAATACAGTTTCAGGCACTCGGAATTATTGAGACCTTAGGCTCAATAATTAGTCATGGAACTTCTACGAAGTTCGCTGACGTCCGTACTCACCTAAGGAAAGTTTTTAATAGAACTTTTAGCTATTATTCAGCAGTTAAAGCTGCCATTGTGATGTAGTTGTAAGGTTTGTTGAAGTGTGGCAAGAAGAACAAATCAGTCAAAGCCAATTTATCAATCGTCACGTGTTCTTGAATCGCAAGTGAGAACATGTGGATAGCCATTGAGATGGCGCTATCACGGGATACCATTTGAGCTCCAAGGATTTGACGTGTGTCTTTATCATAAACGATCTTGATACCAACTTCGTAGTTATCGTGTTTGATAAATTCAGGTTTTTGAAGGTCGTTGAAGCCAGTTTCAGTGGCATTGAAGCCTGCAGCTTTCGCTTTTTCAAGCGTCAAACCAGTTGAAACCATGTGAAGGCCGTAGATAGAGATACCGTTAGAACCTTGAACACCGATTCCTTCTAATTCATGACCAGTCGCATTGTAGGCACCGACAATACCTGAACGAACCGCATTAGACGCAAGAGCGATGTAGCTCATTTCGTTACGAGCGTTATCGAAGATAGTCGCACAGTCACCAACTGCGTATACACCTGGAAGTGACGTTTCTTGTTTCTTATCAACAAGGAAAGCACCATTGCGGAAGAGTTCGATCTTACCATCAGCAAGAGCTGTATTAGGACGGAAACCAACAGCCAAGATAACCATATCTACATCGAAGGTTTCTTTATCGGTTACAAGGCGTTCTACCTTACCATCTCCTTCAACCGCTTGAACCGTTTGTCCAAGTGCCAAACGGATGTTGTGGTCTTCTAAGTTTTTCGCCATGATGTCAGTGAAGTCTTTGTCGTAGTAACCATTCAAAACAGTGTCCACGATATCCACCAAGACAACATCTTTACCAAGACGTTCGAAAGCTTCCGCAAGTTCAACACCGATGTAACCACCACCAACGACGGCGATACGGTTCAAGTGTTTGCTGTTGTCCTTCAATTTTTCTATCACTTCTTCAGCGTTTTGGTACAATTTAACGAATTGAAGATTTTCAAGAGTTGCTTTGAATTCGCGGTTACCAGGAACGATTTCAACTCCTTTAATTGGAGGAATGATTGGTGTTGATCCAGTCGCAAAGATCAATTTTTCGTATGATTCTTTGTGTTCTTTCCCATCAACTTCCGCAGTTACCACTTTGTTGTCATAGTCAATTGAAAGAACAGGAGAGTTCATGTAGACTTTTGCACCTTTTGCTTCCAATTTTTCTTTGTCAGAGTAGAAAAGACCTTCAGGACCATCGATTTGTTCACCGATCCAAAGTGCCATTCCACATCCAAGGAATGAAATGTTTGAGTTTTGGTCAAAAACTACAATTTCATTTTCATTTCCGAAATTATCTAACATAGTGTTAATACAAGCTGTTCCGGCATGGTTAGCCCCTACAACAACGATTTTACTCATAGAATAAATCCTACCTTTAATTTAATTTACTTCTTGAGTATATCATAAAAATGATATCGGTTACAATTATTTTGCTCAGAATTTGTGATCTTTTTTTCAATTTTCCAGAAAATCACACTTCACATGTTTCAAAAAATGTCAAACAATATGCTCGAAAGGATTGTGAAAACGATATCTTTTTGATATACTGTAATTAAGTGAAAATAGGAAAGGATAGATTTTTAGTGGACCTAAGTAGTCGATCCGAACGTTTGATGGGAACGACCATCACTGTTTCGATCTGTCACCCACAAGCGAATGAACTCTTAGCCCGCTGCTTTGAACTTCTTCGCTCCTACGAACATCGCTTCAGTGCTAATGATGCAAGTTCTGAACTCATGGAGGTCAATCACCAAGCTGGTATTGCTCCTGTCCAAGTACATCCAGATCTTTTTGAACTGATTGCATTAGGAACCTTGCATAGTCAAGCTCAGAACAGCCATTTAAACATCGCCATTGGTCCTCTTGTACAGACCTGGCGAATTGGATTTTCAGATGCTAGACGTCCCCAGCAAGGGGAAATTGATCAAGCTCTGGCCAAGATCGATCCTCACCAAATCCAGCTCGACCCAGAAAACCATACGGTCTTTCTGACACGTCCTGGAATGAAGATTGATTTGGGAGCCTTGGCTAAGGGCTATAGTGCGGACTGTAGTGCAACCTTTTTAAAGAGTCAGGGAGTAACAGATGCCTTGATCGATCTTGGAGGAAATATCCTCACTGTCGGTCAACACCCTATCAAACAACAGCCTTGGCGGATTGGCATTCAAAATCCAGTCGAAAAAAGAGGTCAGCACCTACTGGTCCTCTCTGTCAAGGATAAATCTATTGTCACCTCTGGCATCTACGACGTCATTTAGAAGTGGACGGCCAGTCGTTTCACCACATTTTTGATAGCGCGACGGGCTATCCGGTCGAGACAGACTTAGCCAGTATCACCATCATATCTGATCGATCCGTAGACGGGGAGATATGGACTACCCGCTTGTTCGGGGAATCTCCTGCTTCTATCCTCAACACTGTTGAATCACTTCCTGGTATAGATACCTTATTGGTTTTTCAATCAGGCAAGATCGCCTATACAAGTGGGCTTCAATCTTATTTATAATTCTCCTATCAGAAAGGAATATTCCATGATAAAACTTATTGCGATTGTGGGGACTAACTCCAAACGTTCTACAAACCGTCAACTGCTTCAATACATGCAAAAACATTTTGCTGATAAGGCTGAGATCGAATTGGTCGAAATTAAAGATATCCCTGTCTTTAACAAACCAGCCGACAAACAAGTGCCTGAAGCTGTCTTGGATATTGTTGCAAAAATTGAAGAAGCTGATGGGGTCATTATTGGAACTCCAGAATACGACCACTCTATTCCAGCAGTCTTGATGAGTGCACTCGCTTGGCTCTCATATGGAGTCTTCCCATTGTTGAACAAACCGGTCATGATTACTGGGGCATCATACGGTACGTTGGGATCTTCACGCGCCCAACTCCAACTTCGCCAAATCTTAAATGCTCCAGAAATTAAAGCGACTGTTTTGCCAGATGAATTCTTGCTCTCTCATTCATTGCAGCCTTTGATCAAAATGGAGACTTGGTGGATTTAGATGTCATTCAAAAATTAGATGCCATCTTTGATGATTTCCGTGTGTTTGTAAAAATCACAGACAAATTGCGCAACGCCCAAGAATTGCTTCGAAAAGATGCTGAAGAATTTGACTGGGAAAACTTGTAAGATAGGAGACAGAAAAGAATGAAATTTGTTGGACTTGTAGGATCGAACTACGATCAATCATATAACCGTAAACTTTTGGAATTCATTCGCCGCCAATTTAAAATCAAATTTGAATTGGAAGTTCTTGAAATCGACGAAGTTCCAATGTTTAACCAAGATGAAAAATGGGACGAAAGTTTCCAATTGCGTCTTTTATATAACAAAATCACTCGTGCAGATGGTGTTATCATTGCCACTCCAGAGCACAACCATACGATCTCTGCTGCTCTCAAGTCTGTTCTTGAATGGCTCTCTTTCGAGGTGCATCCATTTGAAAACAAACCGGTTATGATCGTCGGTGCTTCTTACTATGATCAAGGGACTTCACGCGCACAGGTTCACCTCCGTAAGATCCTTGATGCTCCAGGTGTCAATGCTTACACTCTTCCAGGGAATGAATTCCTTCTAGGAAAAGCGAAAGAAGCTTTTGACGAAAACGGCAATATCATCAACGAGGGAACCGTCAAATTCCTTGAAACCTGCTTGGATAATTTTATGAAATACGTTGAGGTTGTATCGAAATTGAAAAAACCAAAACCAATTGAACCAGAAGACTTGGATTGTAATCATCCAATCGCTACAACTGTTACTGAAGTCGATCCTGACGATCCAGACTGGGTAGAAAAAGTAGCTGAAATCACTGGTGCCGTTTTTGGCGATACCTATGTCAAACTCGACCACGGTATCCTAACCGTTAACCAAATTGATATGTTCTTGAAGGCTATGCCATTTGAATTGACTTATGCCGATGATAACAACCAATTCCTCTACTACAACAATGCCCATCAGGATCCAGATACCATGTTTGCTAAACGCGTGCCACCTCAATCAGGAAGCCGGATGTCAACCGTTCATGGCTCTCTTCCACCAGCACGTATGAAAAACGTGGAATGGGTGATTGGTACCCTTCGTAACGGTAACCAAGACTATGTTCGGACTATTGTTCCAGGATCTCCTGAAGGCGTGATCAACACTCACAACTACCAAGCTATGTACTATGAAGATGGTTCTTACGCTGGTATCAATGAGATTGTCTTCAACTTCAAACCATGGTTAGACTGGTACCTACAAACAACCGGTCAACGTCTAGTTGGCGGAAGCGGTCCATTTGCTCCTGCTGGTGGACACGGTAGTGCAGATGCAACTTCTGGTGCTTCTGATGCTGGAGGACATGGTGACGGAGGGCACGGAGATGCCGATGCCACTTCTGGTGCAAGCAACTAAGAAACTAGAAAAAAATGAAGCTTCGTGCTTCATTTTTTTATTGTAACTCTTTGATGATCTTCTTAGCATCTTCGTTTGAAATAGCCCCTAATTGGACATGTCCAATTTTCCCATGACTGTCTATAAAGACTTCTGTAGGAATAGAGCGAACCTGATAATCTGCAAATGCAGAACCATCTGGATTATACAAGACCGGTACTGACTTGTAATCTTGTTGATCAAACCATTTAACGAATTCTTCTTCTGTTTTTTCACCTTGGAGTCCTGGTGCCATAATGGTCAGAATTTCAAAGTCTCTATCCGTATCCTTGACCAATTTCTCTAATTCAGGCATACTTTGCCGGCAAGGACCACACCAGGTTGCCCAAAATTTCAAATAAACCTTCTTCCCTTTGTAGTCTGAAAGTTTGACCGTATTCCCCTGCATATCCTTTAGTTCAAAGTCACTAGCGTCTTTTCCTACCAAAGGATGCTTATTCGTTGTTGTATTCATTGTTGGCTGATTGTCCATACTACTCTCACTGGATTGATTCATGGAACAAGCTGACAGCAAAGCCAGAGAAAGTACTGAGAAACAAGCGTATTTAATACCTTTCATCATGCGTTAAACCTCCGATATTTTTATGAAAAGATAGATGACAAACTGTTCAATTGTCCCAAAAGTAAGAGAATTCCCATCAGAATAATGATAGCTCCGCCGATTTTCTTCAACAACAACAAATGGGGTTTGAGACGATTAAAGTAAGGTAGGACCAGACTAGATGCTAAGGCCAAGAGTAAAAACGGAAGAGCCATTCCCAAGGTATAAACAAGGAGATAAATAGCTCCCATAAGAGCATCTTGCCCATCTGATGCTGCTAAAGCAAGAACTGATCCTAATACTGGACCAATACAAGGCGTCCAACCAAAACTAAAGCCAAGACCAAGGAGAAAAGCTGAAAACAATTCATTCTTCTGTTTGTTGGCTCCAAAATCTACTGATTTTTGCTTTTCAAGGAAATGAAAATGAAAGACTTCCATTTGATGAAGACCAAGGATAATGATGAGGGCTCCCATCAGATAACGGAACCAATTGGTGTACATGATCTTTCCAAGCAAGCCCGCTCCAAAACCAATGAGGAGGAAAATAACAGAAATACCTGCAATAAAACAAAGGGTTTTCAGCAAGCCATGCCAGCGAATTTTTTTCCCGAACAATTGGATAGCCTTTTCCTGATCACTTCCTAGTAAGATTCCAATATAAACCGGAAGCAAAGGAAAGACACAGGGAGAAAAGAAAGACAGAATACCCGCAAGAAAAAAACTGTCAATGAAAAAAACGATTGGATTCATAGTTTCACTCCGTATATTGATATGCTACATTCAGTATAACATTGACTGACAAAAAAATAAAAAAATTTCTGCTACGTTTTTTTACTAAAGTTTGGATTTAGATACTAGTTTCAAAAGAAAAAAACTCTAAAAGCACAAACCTTTAGAGTTTTTTTAATATAACTTATTCTTCTGCCGTTTGTTTATTTGGTAATACGAGCGATAAAAAGAATCCCGATGACTACTGGCACTAACCATGGAAGAGATTGAGCAGCAAATGGAAGCAAAAGCAATCCCCTTTTCTACTAGTGAAATTTTTAAAGGTACTTGCCAGAACACTTGCAAGAGAGACCAAGCTGGCCAAGAAAATAGTCAGTTGCATTCCTGGTTTTGAAAGAGCCACAAATTTATTCACTATCACAATCAATACAATGGTAATGGTGATTGGGTAAAGAATCATCAAGACTGGCAATGAGAAAGCAATAATGGTATTCAAGCCAAGGTTGGCAATCGCAAAACCAATCAGAGTGAAGACACTTGCATAGACCTTGTAAGAAACCTTAGGGAAAGTGCTATGGAAGAATTCACTGGTAGAGACGATCAAACCAGCTGTTGTGGTAAAGCAAGTTACCGTCACCATTCCTGCTAGGAAAATCTGAGCAGTCGGACCAAAGATCGCTTTGGTTGCTTCTGATAATACATACACCCCTTTATTGCTATCAGATGCCATAACAGAAGCTGGAATAGGAAAATGATTCCCCAGATATCCTAAACCGATATACAGCACACTAAAACCAAGGGCTACAACAATTCCAACCAACCAAATAGTCTTGATGTATTCTCTCTTACTTGAAAATCCAAGTTGATTCAAGGTAGTCACTGCGATCACACTAAAGGCAACAGATGCCAAGGCATCCAAGGTATTGTACCCCTCTAAAAATCCTTGCCCAAAGGCAGAAGCCTGATAGGCTTTGGTGGCCACCATTGGAGCGTGTCCACTGTATTTCAGAGCCCCAAGAACGACCAAGATCAAAATGAGAATCGCAAAGATCGGGGTCAATATACGACCGATCCGATCTAGAATCTTAGATGGATTCAAAGCAATCAGAAAGGCTAGCAAAAAGTAGACCAGGGTAAAAATGAAAAGTGCTAAACTGGCATTCATTCCACCTAATAAGGGGGCTATCCCCACTTCGAAAGATACCGTCGCCGTTCTTGGAATAGCAAAGAAAGGACCAATCGAAAGATAAAGCGCAACTAAGTATACAATCGCGAAAACAGGTGAAATCTTACGAGAAATCTCATCAATATATCCTTTGGGATTAAGTGTACCGATAATCAAGGTCACAATGGCAATTCCCACGCCTGAAAGGACAAACCCAGCAATAGCTGGCCAAAATTGATTACCCGATAAAGCACCAAGAGTCGGTGGGAAAATCAGGTTTCCAGCACCAAAAAAAATACCAAACAGTAATAAACCTGTCAGGGAACCTTTTCGTAACATACGATCTCCTTAAAAAAACGATAATCTTAACTTTATCAAATTCATTTGAAGAAAGCAACTTATTTGCATGAACAATCCGCTATTTCTATCAGTCATTATGGTACAATGGATGTAAGATTTTACGAGGGGCAAAACATGTATCTATATCTATTCTGGTTATTTCCAGCTCTTATCTTTTTTTATTGTTCTTTATGAGTGATCGCAGAAGGCTTTTCAATGCTTATCTCTTTTCGATAAACCTAGGACTTCTTCTACTGATTTCTGCATTTCTACTAGTCGTTCGAACTGAGCTATGGTTTAATCAACAAATTGCAATGATTGTTTTTGTTGTGATTTCCATCCTCGTTTTTTTCTCAGCATTATTTTTCTCATCTATCTTTCTCCTTTTTAACGGCCGTCAAATGATGCTTTTTGAAGGAAAAAGACTGGCCAACCTCCTCTCTCTGCTTTATGGACTGTTTATTATCGGAGCTTTGGCACTACATTTTCTACCCTATTTCCCAGGGAATGACATCCTCATTTATCTGACTGACTTTGCCCTGTTTTACATGACCTTTCTCTACCTCTCTTATGTATCCTATGGGACCTTTTGCAATCTCTTTCCGGTTCGCAAAGAGCCAGACGCCATCATCATCCTTGGCTCAGGTTTGATCGGAGACAAGGTTCCCCCACTCTTGGCCCAACGTCTTGAGAAGGGAAAGGCCATTTATGAGCAGTTCAAGGAACGACCAAAGCTGATTGTTTCTGGTGGTCAAGGATCAGATGAGCTCATCGCAGAGGCGGAAGCTATGGCCAGATACTTGATGGAACATGGGGTGCCAGAAGACGCCATTCTCATCGAGAATCGCTCTCGTACTACTTTTGAAAACCTGACCTTTAGCAAGCGTATCCTTGAAGAAGAGGGGCTTGGCAAGCGAGTCCTTGTGGTAACCAATTCTTTTCACGCGCTCCGTGCAGGTGTCTTTATGAGACGATTGAAAATACCTGGTCGAAGTATCGGTTCAAGAACAGCTTTTTACTATCTCCCATCCGCTTGGATTCGAGAAACCGTTGGCTTGGTTTCACTTTATTGGAAATGGCATGTTACCTTCCTAGCTCTTCTATTTCTGCCTTGGTTCTTTACACAAATCATGAAACTGATTGAGTTCTTAATTCAATATCTAAACTAAAAGAGGCTGGGACAAAAGTCGCTAGCTTCTTCAATTCGATTTTTGATCGTCACCAATGACGCAGTGGTTGAGTGGGGCTCTATACGCTGATTTCATCAGCGTAGTAGAGCCCTCAATCAACTGTGCGGAGCTGGGACGATCAGAAAATCAATTTTAACGAATCTACGGGACTTTCTGTCCCACCTCTTTCTTGTCTAGTGATCACTAAAGCGTCTATATTTAATTCGGAAATCGAAATAATTTTCTTCCTGCAGTTTACGGAAAATATCGCGATAAGCCTCTTCGTCAAAGTGATCACCCCGATAGAGAATTTCAAAGCTCAGTCCTTCGTATTCTAAAAAGGCATTGGCAGTTTTAAAATCCATTTCGCTATAGAAATCCATCCGAGACTGACGTTGCTCTAGATTGTCACATTCTTCATCTAAACGTTCCACTTCAAGAATCATGGTTCTTTGGTAAAATTCTACCAATTTTTCAATGATTTCTTGACCATAACCATGGCTACGTAGGTGGGGCATAATGGCAAAGAAGCTAACATAAAAAACTTTCTGATTATAGATAGAAAAAAAGCAAATCCTACAAATTCTTCTTCGTTATAAAAAAAGCAAAAAAATTAGCATCGTCATTGTCCGTATAACGCAGGTATTCCGACAAAGGAACTCGCTCTTCTTCTGGAAATGCCTCGATATTCAGCCTCTCGACCTTGTCCAGATCTGGGAACGTTTCCGTGATTAATTGACTGGTTAAGCTCATAAAAGCCTCCTTTTCTGCCCTGATTATACCAAAAAATGTAAAGGGCCTTCAACTATCGACGCTTGTCGCTGGTTCCTGAAGTTGGTATAATGACACTATGAAAAAGAATTCAGCGTGTGGATCCTCATAGATGGTCCTATTTTACCCGCTCTTTTTGAGTTTTGCCTTTCCTATTCTTTTTGTCCAATATCTTTCAACAACTCTACAATACCTCGGATGTCATGATTGTAGGGGCGTTTTTTTAGGTCAAAAATCTTTGGCCGCCGTTGGAGCAACCTCTGCCATATTTTGATTTGATCGTTGGATTTGCTGTCGGTGTTGGCAAATGGGATGGGGATTATTATCGCGAGAAATTATGGGAGCCAAAAACGAAGACCAATTACGAAAATCAGTCGCCGCAACTGCTATTATTGGTTGCATTCTCAGTTTCTTCGTGATCTTCATTGGTGCTGTCGGACTTTATCCCCTGCTCCAATTTTTAGGGACCCCATCAGCAATTGTGTCTCAGTCTTATCTCTATATCTCCACTATTGTCAATGGTGTGGCTGTGACCTTTGCCTATAATCTTTGCGCTGGACTTCTTAGAGCGGTTGGCGATAGCTTAGCGGCACTCTACTTCCTGATTATCGCTGCCATTCTCAATATTCTTCTAGATCTATATTTTATTACCCAACTCCATCTCGGAGTCCAATCCGCTGGAATTGCGACCATTATTGCCCAGGGTATTTCGGCCCTTCTTTGTCTTCTCTATATTCGTAAGAAGGTCCCTTTTCTGCTCCCGCATCGCAAGGATTTTGTTTGGGAAAAGGAGCTTTATCAGGATCTGCTAAGTCAGGGCCTTGCCATGGGCCTCATGACTTCCATCGTTTCGATTGGAACGGTTATCCTCCAATCCGCTATTAATCAGCTTGGAACAACCATTATCAGTGCACAGGTCGCAGCCCGTCGTATCATGTCCTTTGCCGTTTTACCGATTACAGCTATCGCCTCAAGTATCACAACCTTTATCTCGCAGAATTTTGGCGCAGAGCAATTCCAGCGGATCAAAAAAGGCGTTACCATTGCCAACCTTCTTTCTTGGGTTTGGTCTGTCTTGGTTGCTGCTCTTCTATTCTTCACAAGTCCGTCTTTAACCAGCTTTATTTCCGGCTCGACAAATCCTGATCTCATTGCAAATGCCAGTCTTTATCTACAGATCAGCTCTTGCTTTTATCCTATTTTGGCGAGTCTCATCATCCTGAGAAATGCCCTACAGGGAATGGGTAAAAAATTAACCCCACTCACATCCAGTTTTATTGAATTGTTTGGAAAAATTTTCTTCGTTCTGTGGATTATTCCTCACACCGGCTACATGGGGGTCATTCTCTGCGAACCCCTTATCTGGATTCCCATGACCCTACAGCTCATCATAATCTATCGAAAAATCAGGTGCCAACTCCTTACTGAATAATGATTGATTAACAAGACCAAAACAACTTCTGCTCATTTGAACAGAAGTTGTTTTTAGATATCTAGCTATTAGAACAAACCGATGGCTGTTCCGTCAGCAGCTACATCCATATTTAAAGCAGCTGGACGTTTTGGTAAACCAGGCATGGTCATCACATCCCCCGTCAAAGCGACAATAAAGCCTGCTCCCAATTTTGGAACCACTTCACGAATAGTGATTTCAAAGTTTTCAGGAGCTCCCAAGGCATTTGGATTATCAGAGAAACTATATTGTGTTTTGGCCATACAGATTGGCAACTTATCCCAACCATTTTTCACGATTTGAGCAATTTGTGTCTTAGCTTTCTTCTCAAAATTCACCTTCGTACCGCGGTAAATTTCGGTAACAATCTTTTCAATTTTTTCTTCTACAGAAAGGTTGTTATCGTACAGACGTGTGTAGTTAGCTGGACTTGTTTCGATGGTTTTAACCAAGGTTTCAGCAAGGTCAACTCCACCGTCCGCACCATTCGCCCATACACTCGCAAGCTCAACCGGAACATCAATTTCAGCACACAATTCTTTCAAAGCAGCAATTTCTGCTTCTGTATCTGTGATAAATTCATTGATGGCAACCAATGCAGGAATGCCAAACTTACGGATATTTTCAACGTGACGTTTTAAGTTGGCAAAACCAGCACGAACAGCTTCTACATTTTCTTCAGTCAAAGCATCCTTGGTCACTCCACCGTTCATCTTAAGAGCACGGAGTGTCGCTACGATTACGACTGCATCTGGTGATGTAGGTAAGTTTGGAGTTTTAATATCGAGGAATTTTTCAGCACCGAGGTCAGCCCCAAAACCTGCTTCTGTAATCGTATAGTCAGCTAAATGAAGAGCTGTCGTCGTTGCTAATACAGAATTACATCCATGGGCGATATTGGCAAATGGACCACCGTGAACAAAGGCAGGTGTTCCATAGATGGTTTGAACCAAGTTTGGCTTAATCGCATCTTTGAGGATCAAGGCAAGAGCCCCTTCCACTTCCAAATCACGGACATAGACTGGGCTACGATCAAAACGGTAACCAATCACGATGTTGGCCAAACGACGTTTCAAATCTTCAATATCTGTCGCCAAGCAAAGGATGGCCATGATCTCAGAAGCAACCGTAATATCAAAACCATCTTCACGCGGAATCCCATTTAAAGGACCGCCAAAACCGACAGAAACATGACGAAGAGCGCGGTCATTCAAGTCCACTACCCGTTTCCAGATAATCCGACGTTGGTCAATACCTAGCTCATTTCCTTGATGCAAATGATTATCAATCAATGCTGAGAGAGCGTTATTAGCCGTTGTGATCGCATGCATATCCCCTGTGAAATGAAGGTTGATGTCTTCCATCGGTAGAACTTGGGCATAGCCACCACCAGCAGCACCACCTTTAATCCCCATAACTGGACCTAAAGAAGGTTCGCGAATGGCAATCATGGTTTTTTTACCGATTTTATTCAAAGCATCTGCTAGACCAATGGTAATGGTTGATTTCCCTTCTCCAGCTGGAGTTGGGTTGATCGCAGTGACTAAGATAAGTTTCCTACTGGATTTTTCTCAACTTCACGAATCTTATCAAAGCTCAATTTTGCCTTGTATTTTCCATACAATTCAAGATCATCGTCAACCAAACCAATTTTCTTAACAACGTCCACAATCGGTTGGAGTTCAATGCTTTGAGCAATTTCGATATCTGTTTTCATAAGGGACTCCTTTATATTTGATAGATCTATTATACCTAAAATTCGCGAAAATAACATGGTTTTTCCACCTTTTGAATCGAACGTTCGTTTTTTATCTAAATTTTATGGCTATACATAGTTAATCCTAATAGCTTCAGAACTTTACTTACGTATCTTTTTTGTGTAAAATAAGCATATGCATATTTTAATTACATCAGGTGGGACGAGCGAAGCCATTGATAGTGTTCGTTCGATCACCAATCATTCCACTGGGAGCCTAGGGAAAATCCTTGCAGAAACGGCTCTTGCTAAGGGACATCAGGTGACCTTGATCACAACGCCTACCGCGCTTAAACCTGATCCTCACCCACAGCTTCGACTTCTATTGATCGACAATGTTGAGGAACTTCTCTCTCAAATGAAAAAGGAAGTTCCTCGTCACCAGGTATTAATCCATGCTATGGCAGTCTCAGACTATACGCCTGTTTACATGACAGGCCTTGATGAAGTTAAGAATGCTCAGGATCTTCATACCTTTATCCATCGCGAAAATCACGAAACCAAAATCTCTTCGAAAGAAGAATATCAGGTGCTCTTCTTAAAGAAAAATCCGAAGATTATCTCGCTCGTCAAAGAATGGAACCCTGCTATTCAACTGATCGGCTTTAAGCTTTTAGTCGACGTTTCTTCTGAAGAGTTGATCCAGGTAGCGCGTGAAAGCCTGGTTAAAAATCATGCCAGCATGATCGTTGCCAATGATCTGACCAAGATTCAGAACGGTCAGCATCAAGCCTATCTAGTGACAGATGATCACGTCCTAGAAGCTTCTACGAAAAAAGAAATCGCAGAGGCTATCCTACGTTATATCAAATAAAAAGGAACATATGACACACATTACTTTAGCGGTTACCGGTAGTATTTCCGCCTATAAGGCTGCTGATATTACCAGCCAACTAACCAAATTGGGATTTGAAGTGAAGGTCCTCATGACTCCTTCAGCCCAAAAATTTATCACCCCTTTAACCTTGCAAGTTCTTTCAAAAAATCCAGTAGACCTTGATGTAATGATCGAAGACGATCCACAGAGGATCGAGCACATCGACATTGGGAAAGAAACTGACCTCTTTCTTGTAGCGCCAGCCAGTGCCAATACCATTGCTAAATTGGCTATGGGACTTGCAGATAATATGGTCACAAGCACAGCTCTAGCCTTGCCTCAAAGGACTAAAAAAATTACTGGCCCCTGCTATGAATACAAAAAAATGCTAGATCATCCTGCTACCCAACGAAATCTAAAACTCTTACAAGACTATGGTTACCAGATCATCCAACCTCGAGAGGCTACTCTCGCTTGTGGAGATCAAGGTTCTGGAGCTCTAGCCACTGTCGACACTATCATCCAAGCTGTTAAGGAGAATTGTTTATGAGAAAATCAGCCTCTATTTCACGAAATTGCCATCTTTTTTGCCGTGATGATCACCATTCACTTTGTGACGTCCTTCATTTTGCAATTTGTCCCATCAGGAATTCAACCAACCTTGGTTCATATTCCTGTCGTGATCGCTTCTATTATCTACGGACCTCGAACTGGAGCAATTCTAGGACTCCTCATGGGACTCTTTAGCCTCACCATGAATACCCTGGTTATAACACCAGCCAGCTATCTCTTTAGTCCCTTTGTCCCTCACGGGAATCTCTACTCCCTTATCATTGCCATAGTCCCTCGGATTCTCATTGGGGTAACCCCTTACTTCGTCTATCGCTGGATTCGCAATCGTACAGGACTTATGATCGCTGGAATTGTCGGCTCTATGACCAATACTGTTTTCGTTCTAAGTGGGATTTATTTCTTCTTTGGAAATAGCTTCGGTGGTGGAATTCAACATTTCCTAGCCTTGATTATATCTACCAACTCTCTCATCGAAGTCATTGCTACAGTCCTCATTACCAGTGCCGTCGTTCCATCTCTTGAAAAATTAAAATAACCTTTCAAGCCAAGACCAATTTATCTTGGCTTTATTTGATGGTGAATTAGCTCTATTTTTTTGAAAAGATTTACATTTATCGCTAGAATTTTCAGAAAAAATTTGCTATAATGTAAGCGATTAAATTATAAGCAAAAAGGAGACGCTTGCATGACCTATCAAGAAAACTACCAAAAATGGCTCGACTTTGCTGAATTACCAGCTTACCTTCGTGATGAGTTGGTCGCAATGGATGAAAAAACAAAAGAAGATGCCTTCTATACCAACCTTGAATTCGGTACAGCTGGTATGCGTGGATTAATCGGTGCTGGTACCAACCGTATTAATATCTATGTTGTTCGCCAAGCAACTGAAGGGTTGGCCCAATTAATCGACTCAAAAGGTGAGGAAGCGAAGAAACGCGGTGTTGCGATCGCCTACGACAGCCGTCACTTCTCTCCTGAGTTTGCTTTTGAATCTGCTCAAGTTTTGGCTGCACACGGAATCAAATCTTATGTATTTGAAAGCCTACGTCCAACACCTGAATTGTCATTTGCTGTTCGTCATCTCCACACATTTGCTGGGATTATGGTAACCGCTAGCCACAACCCTGCTCCGTTTAATGGATATAAGGTATATGGTGAAGACGGTGGACAAATGCCACCTGCAGATGCCGATGCTTTGACAGATTACATCCGTGCTATCGAAAATCCTTTCACTGTACAATTGGCTGACCTTGAAGAAAGCAAAGCTAGTGGCTTGATTGAAGTTATCGGTGAAAACGTCGACGCTGAATACTTGAAAGAAGTGAAAGGCGTTAACATCAACCAAGACTTGATCAATGAATACGGTCGCGACATGAAGATTGTCTACACACCACTTCATGGTACTGGTGAAATGTTGGCTCGTCGTGCTCTTGCCCAAGCTGGATTTGAAGCTGTTCAAGTTGTTGAGGCTCAAGCCGTTCCAGATGCTGACTTCTCAACTGTTAAATCTCCAAACCCTGAAAACCAAGCTGCCTTTGCTCTTGCTGAAGAACTTGGCCGCAAAGTAGACGCTGATGTATTGGTTGCAACTGACCCAGATGCTGACCGCCTTGGTGTTGAAATCCGCCAACCAGATGGTTCTTACCTCAACCTTTCTGGTAACCAAATCGGAGCGATCATTGCTAAATACATTCTTGAAGCTCACAAAACAGCTGGTACCCTTCCTGCCAATGCTGCCCTCTGTAAATCAATCGTATCAACTGAGTTGGTGACTAAGATTGCAGAAAGCTACGGCGCAACTATGTTTAACGTCTTGACTGGTTTCAAATTTATCGGTGAAAAAATCCATGAATTTGAAACACAACACAACCACACTTACATGCTTGGTTTCGAAGAAAGCTTCGGTTACCTGATCAAACCATTCGTACGTGACAAAGACGCTATCCAAGCCGTTCTTATCGTTGCTGAAATCGCAGCTTACTACCGCTCACGTGGTATGACTTTGGCAGATGGTATCGAAGAAATCTACAAACAATACGGTTACTTCGCAGAAAAAACCATCTCTGTTACCCTTTCAGGTGTGGACGGGGCTGCTGAAATCAAGAAAATTATGGATAAATTCCGTGGCAATGCTCCTAAACAATTTAACAACACAGACATTGCTAAGACAGAAGACTTCTTGGAACAAACAGCTACTACTGCTGACGGCGTTGAAAAATTGACAACTCCTCCAAGCAACGTTCTTAAATACATCTTGGCTGATGATTCATGGTTTGCCGTTCGTCCTTCAGGTACAGAACCAAAAATCAAATTCTACATCGCCACAGTTGGTGAATCTGAAGCAGATGCTAAAGAAAAAATTGCGAATATCGAAGCAGAAATCAATGCTTTTGTAGGCTAAAACATGAGGCTGGGACAAAAGTCCTAGCCTCTCAATTATTTTTTGATTGTTGAGCAAGACGCAGTGGTTGAGTGGGCTCTACTACGCTGATTTCATCAGCTTTTACAGCCCTACTCAACTGTGCGGAGGTGGGACGACGAAATCGAATTCTAACGATAACCGATTTCTGTCCCACTCTCTCTTTCTTTCGTAGCAAATACCAGCGATTTTATAGAAAATATGGCATACTAGACATAGAAGAAAGCGAGGTAATCTCATGGAACAATTTTTTTAGAAGATATTAAAGATCTTGAAGTCACAACTGTCGCGCGTGCGCAGAAGCGATCGATCAAAAAGAAACAGCGACCTTCTTTATCGGACGCAAGACTTGTCCTTACTGCCGGAAGTTCGCTGCTAAATTAGCAACTGTCGTAGCTGAAACAAAAGCTCATATCTACTTCATCAATAGTGAAGAACCAAGTCAGCTAGACGCATTACAAGCCTTCCGCTCAACTTACGGTATCCCAACTGTCCCAGGATTTTTACATGTCGAAGCCGGTGAAGTCACTGTTCGTTGCGACTCATCCATGTCTGAAGAAGAAATCAAAGCATTCGCTCATCTATAAAATAATTAGCTAGAGAATAATCTCTAGCTAATTTTCATTTTCCGAAAAAGATGTCCAAATCTTTTGCTGGGGTTTAGCAAAAGGATAGTCCGAAAATTCTTCTGGTGTTAACCAAACAGTCGATTCACTTGCTGGTTGCTCTCCTTCTTTTACCAGGCCGAATCGGATCTGAACCTGCCATTTGCGATGCGAAAAGATATGCTGAACGATAGGATACGATCTGTCCTGCCAATCAATGGCCAAGTCATAGTCCTGTTCAAAAGAAATAATTTCTGGGTTGCTCTCTGCTTCCCCCTTCCCATCCAATAGAGATAATTGGCCTAGGTTCTCAGATAGGCTATCCACTTCGATCAAGGGGAAATGCCAGAAACCTGATAAAAGCCCTTCTCGCTCATTTTTCTCCAGCAAATAGCGGCCTTGACTATCCTTGATAATAAAGGCTGTGAGATAGACAGGTACCGGTTTCTTCTTGGGAGCCTTAATGGGATAACGATCCATTGTCCCATGTTGGTAGGCCGCACTAAATTCCTTAACAGGACTCTCTTCCGGCCGTGGATTGACTGGGGATTCAATATCGGATCCCAAATCCATCAAAGCCTGATTGAAATCACCCGGACGGGCCGGATCGATCAAGATTTCCATCATGGCTTGAAAAATCTTGCGATTGGTTGGAACTCCGATATCGTAGTCCACCTCAAACAAGCGAGCTAGAACACGCATGACATTGCCATCCACTGCTGGCTCTGGTAATCCAAAGGCAATACTAGCGATAGCACCAGCTGTATAAGGCCCAATTCCCTTCAGTTTAGAGATTTCGTCATAGCTTGATGGGAACACTCCTCCGTGATTTTCCATTATCTGCTGGGCAGCTTTCTGCATATTACGGACACGTGAGTAATACCCCAAGCCTTCCCAAGCTTTTAAGAGTTTTTCTTCAGGAGCTTGAGCCAAATCAGCGACCGTCGGAAACCAATCTAAAAAACGCTCATAATAAGGAATCACCGTATCGACACGTGTCTGCTGGAGCATAATTTCTGAGATCCAAATTTTATAAGGATCCTGGGTCCTTCTCCAGGGAAGATCCCGTTTATGGGCATCATACCAGGCTAATAACTTTTCTCGGAAAGGAAGCAATTTTTTCCTCCTCCCACATGGTAATCCCGTAATCTTTTAAATCTAACATATTCCTAGTATACCATAGAATGAGTTAGAGTTTAGAAATTCTGATTTTATAAAGAAAAAGAGGCTGGGACAAAAGTCCTAGCCTCTCAATTATTTTTGGATTGTCGAGCAAGACGCAGTGGTTGAGTGGGCTCTACTACGCTGATTTCATCAGCTTTTTCAGCCCTACTCAACTGTGCGGAGGTGGAACGACGAAATCGAATTTTAACGAATTACCGATTTCTGTCCCGCTCTCTAAATGTATTTCTTATTGTTCCACAGCTTGAGCTGCTGTAATCAAGGTTAATTTGTAAACGTCATCTGCATTACATCCACGAGAAAGGTCGTTGACTGGTTTGTTCAACCCTTGCAAGACTGGACCTACCGCTGCAAAGCCACCAAGACGTTCTGCCATCTTGTATCCAATATTACCTGCTTCAATACCAGGGAAGATAAAGACATTGGCTTGACCTGCTACCTTGCTTCCTGGAGCCTTCAAGGCTGCAGTTGCAGGGACAAAGGCTGCGTCAAATTGCAATTCCCCGTCAATTTCAAGGTCTGGACGAAGTTCATGGGCAAGCTTAGTCGCTTCAACAACCTTATCAACACTTTCACCGAAACCAGATCCTTTTGTTGAATAGCTCAACATAGCAATTTTTGGATCAATACCAAACATCTTGGCTGTGATAGCTGAGTTGATGGCAATTTCGGCTAATCCTTCAGCATCTGGATTGATGTTGATGGCACAGTCCCCGAACAAGTAGCGTTCAGATCCACGAACCATAAGGAAAGCCCCTGAAGTCCGTTTGACATTTGGACGAGTTTTGATAATTTGAAGAGCCGGACGAACAGTTGCGGCTGTCGAGTGAATCGCACCAGATACCATCCCATCAACAATTCCCATGTGTACCAACATGACACCAAAATAGTTAACGTCGTCTTTCAAGACTTGACGCGCTTCTTCTTCTGTCATTTTGCCCTTACGACGTTCTACCAAGGAAGCTACCATTTCTTCAAAACCTGGATAAGAATGAGGATCGATGACTTCATATCCATCCAAAATCCCTTCAATTTCAAGATAAATCCGAATTTTATCCGGATTACCAAGCAAGACAGGGGTTACTTCTGTCTCGTTCACAATGCGTTTTGTCGCTTGGAGGATACGAGGTTCTTCACCTTCTGGTAATACAATACGTGCATTCTTACCAACGAGGTTGGCTTTGAGATTTTCGAAACTTCCATGAGTTTTACTCCTTTTAATAATTAATAACTTGTTTGAAGCTGTGTTAATACAGCTTGGAAATCTGGAGGCAGTGGACTTTCTATGACCAATTCTTCCTCTAGAAATGGATGATAATAGGATAGACGATGACAATGAAGGGCTTGGCGCTCAATGCCGTCTTCTAAACTGCCGCCATAGAGATCATCTCCCAAAAGCGGAAAGCCAATATGGGAAAAATGAACTCGGATCTGATGGGTTCGACCTGTGTGTAACTGAATATCCACTAGGTGAATATCACCAAAAGATTGAACAACCTGGTAGCTTGTATGAGCATACTTGCCACCTTTAGCTACCTTTCGGGTGATAATTGAATCTTCATCACGCGCAATCGGAGCAATAATCTCTCCGACAGGATCAAGCTTCCCAGATCCCTTGACCAAGGCATAATAGCGTTTCTGAATCGTTTTAGACTGCAATTGCTTATCCAAGCGAGCATGGGCATAACCGTGTTTGGCAAAGAGCATAACGCCACTCGTATCCTTATCCAAGCGAGTGACAATATGAACCTGCTGGTTCTCGTAGCCCTGTTTCACATAATAGCCTTTTACAAAATTGGCTAAGGTATTAGAATGAATCGCACTTGGAATAGAAGCAATCCCAAAGGGTTTGTTTAAGACCAAAAAATGATCATCTTCAAACAAAATATCCAAAGGCCGATCCATGGGCTTTAGGGTTTCAAACCCTTCTTCTGCTGGAATATCAATGACCAAGCGATCACCAATATCCAACAAATAAATTGCATTCTCCGGACGTCCATTGACAAGGATCTGGCCACCACGAAACTTAATCTTTGCTAAGAGGCCCTTAGAAACCTCGTGCTTTTTCAGGAAGGTCTTGACCTTGACATGCTCATCGACAATGAATTCAAATCTCATTCTCTATCATCTCCGATAAAGGCATCCTTGACCCGATTCCAGAAGCTGGTGTGACTGGAGCTTGCTACAAAATTAATCTTATGGTTGTCAATCTGGTATTCTACCTTTGCAATATTGCGATAAGAATAGGTTGAATTGTCGACAGAGATAATGTGGAAGCCAGGTCTCGTCGGTGTAATCTCGATCTTATCCTTTTTAGGGACAATGACAGAAGAACCCAAGGTACGATAAACACGGTTGTTGAGACTGGCGATCTCAGCGATCTGTAGCGCCTCAATAGTTGGGTGAAGGACTGCTCCTCCCAAGGATTTGTTGTAAGCCGTACTTCCTGTAGGAGTCGAAACGGTAATCCCGTCTCCTCTGAAGCGCTCAAAATCCACTCCATTAATCGTGAGATCGGCAACCATGGTCCGGTCGCTTCTCTTAATCGTCGCTTCGTTCAAAGCTCTCATGGTACGGGTTTCCCCATTGTCGAAAGTAATCTTGACATTCAAAATAGGGTAAGAAACCTTGGCACCTGTATCATATTTTAAATTCTCAACCAGCTTATCGATTTCACTGTCTAAGTAATCTGTATAGAATCCTAAGTGTCCGGTATGGACGCCAACAAATCGCACCCGATCCAACTGGTGTTCATACTTGTGAAAGGCCGATAGCAACATCCCATCGCCACCAATTGAAATCACAATATCCGGGTGCTTCTCCGTCAAAATAAAATTATTTTTCCGAAGCTTATAGCGCAATTGCTGAAAAACCTCTTCACTTTGACGCTTGCGATTGCGAATAATGGATACTTTTTTACCTGTAGTCTTCATCTGTGTCATCACTATTTCCAACGCCATCATTTAACTTACGATGAAGTGGATCAAACAGGGCTTGAGCCTCCTGAATCGCATCCCGAATTGCCCCCATCTCTTCATCCAAGAGATAGGCCAGGTTTGCTGTCGTCTCTAAGCGTTTTTTGATCTCGTCTGGAAAGTCTCCTTTATATTTATAATTGAGCGAGTGTTCAATGGTTGCCCAAAAATTCATGGACAAGGTCCGAATTTGAATCTCTGCTAAGATCGTTTCATTTCCATCAATAGTATCGACCGGATACTCGACCACGACGTGGTAACTCCGGTAGCCACTTGATTTCTTGTGGCGGATGTAGTCTCGCTCTTGGACCACGCGCATATCCTGCCGTTGTCTCAGAACCTCTAGGATCTCTTCGACGTCATCTACGAACTGGACCATGATGCGAAGACCAGCAATATCTTGCATATCCTGAGCCAGATTTTCTTCAGAAATATTTCTTCGGATCATCTTTTCACGGATGCTCTCAATCGGTTTGACCCGTCCTGTGACAAACTCAATTGGAGAATGCTTTTGTTGTTTACGATATTGCTTACGAATCCCACGCAGTTTGATTTTTAATTCCCCAACTGCTTGGATATACGGATCTAAGAAGTTTTCCCAATCAATTGCCATCCTACCACCTTGTAATCTGAACCATTTTTGTATACAATAAACACATCTCTTATTATATCATGAATCGCTTTCGAAAAAAAGCAAAGGACTACAAAATGAACCATTTAGAAATTGAATACAAAACCTTGCTAGACAAGGAGGAATACCAATCCCTCCTTCCACTTTTTGCTGATACAGAATTGGTTGTCCAAACCAATCACTATATCGATACCCCCGACCAGCTCATGCGTAAGGAAAAAATGGCTTTGCGGGTGCGTACTTTCACAGATCAGGCTGAATTGACTCTCAAGGTCCCTGAAGCAGTTGGCCATTTCGAGTACAATCAGAACCTCAGCCCAGAAGAAACCGAGGCGATCCTTCAACACCAACAGTTTCCTGACGGAGAAATCAAAAACCTCTTGATCTCTAAAGAAATCCCCGTTGAGCATCTCGCTGTCTGGGGAAGCCTTACAACAGAACGCTTCGAAAAAGAAACAGCTGCAGGCTTGGTGGCACTAGACCACAGTCTCTATCTAGACACTGAAGATTATGAATTAGAAATCGAGGTCGAAACTGCTGAGCAGGAAGAAAATTTCCATCAGTTCATCAAGAGCATGGAATCGTCTACAAAGCTGCAAAAAATAAAATCGCAAGATTGGCGGAAAGATTGTAAAATAGCTGAAATTATCGCAAATTTTTGCTAAAATAGTGCTAAGATCAAAAATCTAAATGAGGTTGGAATCACATGTCAGATAAAAAAAATATGAAGCTCTTCTCTCTCAATTCAAATCCAGAGATTGCGCAAAAAATCGCGGATCATGCTGGGGTTCCACTTGGGAAAATTTCATCCCGTCAATTCTCAGATGGTGAAATCCAAGTCAATATTGAGGAAAGTGTTCGTGGATATGATATTTATATCATTCAATCAACCAGTTTCCCTGTCAACAATCACTTGATGGAACTCTTAATTATGGTGGATGCTTGCCAACGGGCCAGCGCAAATACTGTCAATGTGGTCATGCCTTACTTCGGTTATGCTCGCCAAGACCGGACTGCTGCTCCTCGTGAACCAATCACTGCTAAACTCGTCGCAAACATGTTGGTCAAAGCTGGGGTGGATCGTGTCGTCACACTGGATCTCCATGCAGTGCAGGTTCAAGGTTTCTTCGATATTGCCGTGGATAACCTCTTTACCATTCCACTCTTTGCAGAACACTACATTAATAAAGGTCTAACTGGTCCTGATGTTGTCGTCGTCAGCCCTAAAAACTCAGGTGTTAAACGGGCTCGTAGTTTAGCTGAATATCTTGATGCACCGATTGCCATCATTGATTACGAACAAGATGATGCAAACCGTGATTATGGCTATATTATCGGGGATGTCAAAGATAAGAAAGCAATCTTGATTGACGATATCCTCAATACCGGTAAGACATTCTCAGAAGCTGCGAAAATCGTCGAACGCGAAGGTGCTACTGAAATTTATGCTGTATCAAGCCATGGTTTATTTGTAAAAGGAGCTGTTGAATTATTAGACCAAGCTCCGATCAAAGAAATCTTAGTAACCGATTCTGTTGCTCCAAATGGACCAACACCAAAAAATATTAACTATCTGACAGCTAGCGAACTGATCGCTGAAGCTATTGTTCGCATTCAAGAAAGAAAACCTGTTAGTCCTCTATTTGCCTACCACAAGAAATAAGGTCTTAATGTGATATATTTTGATAATGCCGCAACAACTCCCCTTCTACCTGAAGTCATTGATAAAATGTCTGCAAACTATGAAGACCACTTTTGGAAATCCATCGAGCCTTCATGCTCATGGACGGATGGCTAGTAAACTCCTCCGAGAATCTCGCGAGCAGATTGCTCAGTCTCTCCATACTCTTCCAAATCGTATTTTCTTCACTTCAGGTGGATCAGAAAGTAATAATACCGTTATAAAAGGCTACTGCTTGAAACATCAAGCAGATGGCAAACACATCATTACGACCGCTTTGGAACACCATGCGGTTCTAGAACCCATCGAATATCTTGTAGAACGTTTCGGATTTGAAGTGACGATCGTCCAACCAAGAGATGGACGCATTCAGGCTCGTGATATCAAGGCGGCACTTAGACCGGATACCATTCTTGTCTCTACCATGTTTGCCAATAACGAGACAGGCGATCTTCTACCGATTAAAGAAATCGGAGAACTCTTAAAAGATCATCCAGCTGCCTTTCATGTTGATGCTGTACAAGCAATTGGAAAGGTCCCTGTCTATCCCGAAGAGTTGGGAATTGATTTTCTCAGTGCTTCTGCCCACAAATTCCACGGACCAAAGGGCGTCGGCTTCCTTTATGCGGCCACCCCAGATTTTGATAATCTCTTACATGGTGGGGATCAGGAAAATAAGATGAGAGCCAGCACGGAAAATCTTATTTCTATTGTCGGGATGGCAACCGCGCTTCAGCAAGCTACACTTCATCAAGAAGAAAATTTCCACCAGGTTCAAAAACTCGGCCAAGAGCTAGTCAATGGTTTAGCAGCCTACGACTACTACGTAAATGCGAATGAGGATCATCTTCCATTTGTTTGGAACCTTGGCTTTCCGGGTGTCCAAAATGACGTTTTACTGATGCGACTCGATCTTGCTGGAATTTCTGTCTCTACAGGTTCTGCTTGTACCGCTGGTACAGTTCAACCCAGCCATGTCCTTGAGGCGCTCTATGGAAAAGATAGCTCACGCCTAAAAGAATCCCTTCGAATTAGTTTTTCAGAACTCAATAGCGTAGAGGAGGTTCAAGACTTCCTCTCAAAACTTAAAGAAATTTTATCATAGGAGAACAATATGGCTTTTGAAACAAGTGTTTCATTGAAAGACTGCAAATATACCTATAGTCTACACCCAAATGTAAAAAATATACCTTACGTGACAATACATTCGCTGTTACAAAAGTTGGAAATTACGAGTTAAATCGTTTGCTCGAAGCCGTTCCAAATAGCGGCGAAGGCTTCCTACTTAAAATCATTTTCAATAAAGATTTGACAGGTTTTAAGATCAATATTACAGACAAGTCTGGGCTTCGCCTGGTTAATATCTTTAAAAATCCAGAAAATGACATTATCCAACAAAAATTCTATTTCCTAATGGATAGTCTTGTCGAAAGAGAAATTTTCAACAAAACAGAGGCCTAATATGGTAACCCTAACTTATATCGATGCTTACCAAGTAGAACGAACGACTACTTATCCTGACCTTGCAGCCTGCATCCTAGCTTTTTCAGGCTGTGTAACCCTGCCTGACTCTTACTCAATCGTATCCATTGAATACAAGGGAGGAAAAGCTCCCCTATACAGGACGAGTCGATGGACTCTATGCTTTTTTGAAAAAGGTAGAACAAGCTGAAAACTAAGCTGATGCTGATGGAACTCTCCATCGCCATCAGCTTTTTCTTTAGACAAAAATATTTTTTAAAAACCGCTCTAGATAGTTGATTTTTTCACAATCTTCCTATACAATAAGAGGGAAAGGTTGTGATATTGTGAAACATGATAAAAATACTCCAATTCCACGCGCAACAGCAAAGCGCTTATCGCTCTACTACCGAATTTTTAAACGCTTTAACTCTGAAAAAATAGAGCGCGCAAATTCCAAGCAAATTGCTGATGCAATTGGGATTGACTCTGCTACTGTTCGCCGAGATTTTTCTTATTTTGGTGAATTAGGAAGACGGGGATTTGGTTATGACGTAAATAAACTGATGAACTTCTTTGCCGATCTGTTAAATGACAATGCTATTACCAATGTCGCTATTGTGGGGATCGGAAATATGGGAAGTGCGCTTCTCAACTATCGCTTCCATGAACGCAATAAGATGAAAATTGTCATGGCGTTTGATCTAGACGATCATGAGCTGATCAATACCAAAAGTAAGGACGGAATTCCCATTTACGGTATTTCCACCATCAAAGAAAAGCTCAAACAAGAAGGCATTCAAACAGCCATCCTAACTGTTCCAAGCGTCAAAGCTCAAGAAGTGGCTAGCCTTTTGGTAGACGCTGGTGTCAAGGGAATTCTCAGTTTCTCACCAGTGCATCTGACAGTCCCTAAAGATGTCGTCGTCCAATATGTCGATCTCACCAGTGAATTGCAAACACTCCTTTATTTCATGCGAAAAAACGAAGAATAAAGACTTATACGTTAACAAGAAAAGAGGCTGGGACAAAAGTCCTAGCCTCTCAATCATTTTTGGATTGTTGAGCAAGACGCAGTGGTTGAGTGGGCTCTACTACGCTGATTTCATAAGCTTTTACAGCCCTACTCAACTGTGCGGAGGTGGGACGACGAAATCGAATTCTAACGAATTACCGATTTCTGTCCCACTCTCTTTTTTATACCAAATAATCTGTCTCTTCACGGTAACTATAATAGTTTTCTTCAGATACAATCAAGTGATCCAATAGGGTTAGGCCCATCACTTCACATGCCTCTATGACTCGATGCGTTACTTCATCATCGTTTTTACTGGGAAATACGGCACCAGATGGATGATTGTGCGCCAAGATGATAGAGGTTGCCATGTGCTTTAGTGCATAATGCAGGATTTCACGTGGCTCCGCAATACTTCGATTCACGGTTCCAATAATATGGTCTGTTGATGGATAATTTCATTTTGCGTATTCAAATAGAGGGCAACCAGGTGCTCCTGTTTCTTATGGCCGATTTCCTGTTGTATTTTATGGGCCAATTTCTGGCTGCTCATGATCTGTTCAGAACTCATTAATTCATCTTTATGAATCCTTCGTCCAAACTCAATCACAGCCTGAAGTTCGATGGCCTTCACCCGGCCAATGCCAGATATTTCCTGTAGCTCCTCTAGGGTTAATTGACTTAACTCCTTTAAACTATTAACCGAACTCAAGAGACCTTGTGCAATCTCATAAACGCTTTTTTGCTTATTGCCTGTCCGTAAGAGAATGGATAACAATTCTTGATGACTCAGCTTATCTACCCCTTCAGAAACCAAACGTTCTCTAGGAAGCAAAGATGGTTCAATAAATGATATGTCGTACATAATTTCCTCCTCACTTATTAATTCGTAATAAATGAAGAAAACGACAACCTTTCATTATTTACAGGCGATTTCTTGTTTCAAGTCATCTAACACTAAGACTTCATCTTTATTAAAGCGAATCTGATAACCTGTTTGAACTTGTTCAAGCTCCTTTAAAAACTGTTGAATTTCACAGCGAATCAAGTACTCCTGGCTCTGAGGAATGGCCTCTAAAGCTTGGTAGACCTGCTCTACTTCGTAGATTCCTTTCGTAATTAAACCATTTCGTGGAAAATCATTTACTAAGAGATTATAGAAATGATGCAAGAGATGAAAAATTCGCTCTTTTGTCACTATTCTACCTCCTTATCATACTCTTTCTCCTCTATTATATACTGAATTTCCCTCAATATTATGACAAGTTCCTTACATTATATTACCAATCTCTTACAATTTTACAAGAATTTCTCCTAGCTTCCTACATAGAAAAAGCCCAGACATTTCTGTCTCGGGCTTTATTTTTTAAAGTTGCATTTGATTATAAGACTTGCTGAATGAATCCAGGATGTCTTTTGGAGCCTTGTCATAGTCAACAGATGTTTCCAAATTCCCTTTTACAATCGTACGGTAAGTCGCTGCAGCATCCTCACAGGTCACCAAGGTGATCTCATTGACGCCTTCACGATCTTGAATAACATCTACACGGTCTGGAGTCACTGTCTCAACAGACGAGATGACATAAGTATAGATTTTTTCTTTGTCCGTGATGTAGATCTTCATTCCTGCCTTGGCTTTCTCTAATGGTGAGAATAACATGGCATTTGCTCCAGTTAGGCCAAATACATGGTGACTAGCTAGAGAATAATTGCCTTGCCCCATGACTTGGTTTTCCTTCATGGTCCCTGCTCCGTAGTAAAGGGCTACATTTTCAAGTCCCTTAAAGATCGGAAGGTTCATGTTTAATTCAGGAATCGAAATCCCCCCAATTACTGGTAGTTTTTGAGCTTGCCATTGGGCATTGATGACTGCTTCCGTCGAAAGTGACTGGACATGTTGGAAATCAAAGCTCGTCTTCACTTCTTTATTCTTATCAATGGTTTTTTTATCGACCTTGCTAACCTGGTATTGGTTGGTATGCCAAACCATAATCATGTTTCGGATCGGAGCATTGAAATCAAGAGAAGCGAGAGAATAATCAAAAGTGTTGCAACGATGTTGATAAGAGTATTGCGTAAACTCTTTTTCTTTTTTCTTTTGCGTGACATGCTGTCCCCTTATCTATTCGTTTTCTTCCACTACTTCTTCATCTTTTTCTTCGGGTTGGACTGTTGTAAAGGTCACAATTTTCGCATCCTGATCCAGTCTCATGACTTTCACACCCTGTGTTGAACGACCAGTTTGAGAGATATTCCCAACACTTGTACGGATCATGACTCCTGTATCAGTAATGATCATCAGATCTTCATCTCCTTTAACGGTTAAAAGACCAGCTAAAGGACCATTTTTCTCTGTGATATTGGCTGTCTTGATTCCTTTACCGCCACGGCCTTTGGTTGGGTATTCGCTAGCCATTGTACGCTTACCATACCCTTTTTCAGTGATGATCAATACTTCATCTTGATCCGTAACGACACTAGCCCCAACAACCTTGTCTCCTTCGCGGAGATTCACACCACGTACACCTGTGGCAGAACGACCCATATTGCGGACCACAGCCTCGTTAAAGCGGACAGAATAACCATACTTGGTACCGATAATGACGTCAGCATTGCCATCCGTAAGGAAGACATTGATCAATTCATCCTCATCGCGCAGATTCAGAGCTTTGAGACCGTTCTGACGAATATTTGAAAATTCAGCTACATTGGTCCGCTTGACCAAACCTTGTCGCGTCGTAAAGAAGAGATATGCTTCGTCACTTCGATCTTGCTCCACATTGATAATGGTTTGAATCGATTCACCTTCGTCCAATTTTAAGAGGTTGACGATTGGTAATCCTTTGGCTGTCCGGCCATATTCTGGAATCTCATAACCTTTCAGACGATAGACACGCCCCTTATTGGTAAAGAAGAGCAAGTGATCATGAGTGCTCGTAGAGACCAGTTCACGGACAAAGTCATCATCTTTGACACCGGTACCTTGAACCCCACGTCCACCACGTTTTTGAGCCGTAAATTCCGCTTGGTCCAAACGTTTGATGTAACCTTTATTAGAAAGGGTGATCAAGACATCTGTTTCTTCGATCAAGTCCTCATCTTCAAGAGAAAGGACTTCTCCGATCATCAACTCAGTTCGACGAGCATCGCCAAACTTGCGTTTGACTTCTTCCAATTCTTCCTTGATGATGGTAGCCACACGCTCTGGTTTCGCCAAAATATCAGCCAAATCAGCAATCAAGGCAACCAAATCATCGTATTCACTTTGGATCTTGTCTCGTTCCAAACCGGTCAAACGACGAAGACGCATGTCCAAAATGGCTTGACTTTGACGTTCAGAGAGCTTGAATTTAGCCATCAATTCAGCTTGTGCTTCAGCGTCTGTCTGGCTATTGCGGATAATCCGGATCACTTCATCAATGTGATCCAAGGCAATGAGCAAACCTTCTAAAATATGGGCACGTGCTTCCGCTTTTTCTTTATCAAAGATGGTCCGTCGAGTCACCACTTCTTTCTGGTGCTCAATATAAGCACCCAAAATTTGGCGAAGAGAAAGAATCTTTGGAACGCCATTTTGGATCGCCAACATATTGAAACCAAAATTGGTTTGCATTTGTGTCATTTTAAAGAGGTTGTTCAAAATAACGTTAGCCGAAGCATCTCGGCGGACCTCAATCACAAATCGAACCCCTTCACGGTTTGATTCATCACGTACAGCTGTAATCCCTTCAATCCGTTTTTCTTGCACCAAGCGAACGATGTGCTCGTGAACCTTGGTTTTATTGACCATATAAGGGAACTCAGTGACAACAATCCGTTCACGGCCACTCTTGGTCACTTCAATCTCTGTACGAGAACGAAGAACGATCGAGCCTTTTCCTGTTTCATAGGCTTTGTGGATACCCGATTTCCCCATAACCAAAGCCCCTGTCGGAAAATCTGGACCAGGAAGAACTTCCATAAGTTCACGGGTCGTTACCTCAGGATTATCCATCATCAGTTTCACTGCGTCAATGGTTTCTCCCAAATTGTGAGGAGGAATATTGGTAGCCATCCCAACGGCAATCCCAGTAGCACCATTAACCAGAAGGTTAGGGAAACGTGCAGGTAAGACCAAAGGTTCGCGTTCGCTGGCATCATAGTTATCTACGAAATCAACTGTATTTTTGTTGATATCCCGCAACATTTCAAGAGCGATCTTACTCATACGAGCTTCGGTATACCGTTGTGCAGCGGCGCCATCACCGTCCATAGAACCAAAGTTTCCATGACCGTCCACTAACATGTAACGATAACTCCACCATTGAGCCATCCGAACCATGGCTTCATAAATAGAGGAATCCCCGTGTGGGTGGTATTTACCCATAACATCCCCTGTAATACGGGCTGACTTCTTATGTGGTTTATCTGGTGTAACACCCAATTCATTCATTCCGTACAAAATACGACGGTGAACAGGTTTCAAACCATCACGAACATCAGGGAGGGCACGAGCAACGATAACACTCATGGCATAATCGATAAAACTCGTCTTCATTTCTGATGTTAAATTCACATCAATTAGATTCTTATCCTGCATTCAAAAAATGCCTCTCTTTACTTAATTCACCATACTATTATAACACATTTTAGCCTATTTTTCTTCTTAGGAACACAAACGTAAAAACGTTTACATCAAGGATTCATACTGTATCAGATGACAAAGACTTTCAAAAGTGGTAGAATGAAGACGTATGAGAATCTATCTCAAAAAAAAATGAAGGAGACGTTTAGACTCATGGATTTGACTAAACAACACAAAAAAGTTATCCTTGTCGGTGACGGTGCCGTAGGTTCATCTTATGCATTTGCACTTGTCAACCAAGGAATTGCACAAGAGCTTGGAATTATCGAAATTCCTCAATTGCACGAAAAAGCTGTCGGAGATGCGCTTGACCTTAGCCACGCCCTTGCCTTCACTTCACCTAAGAAGATCTATGCGGCTGAGTACGCTGACTGTGCGGATGCTGACCTTGTTGTAATTACTGCAGGTGCTCCTCAAAAACCAGGTGAAACTCGCCTTGATCTTGTTGGTAAAAACCTTGCCATTAACAAATCAATCGTAACACAAGTTATTGAATCAGGATTTAACGGTATCTTCCTTGTAGCTGCTAACCCAGTTGACGTTTTGACATACTCTACATGGAAATTCTCAGGATTCCCTAAAGAACGCGTTATCGGTTCTGGTACTTCTCTTGACTCAGCTCGTTTCCGTCAAGCACTTGCTGAAAAATTGGACGTTGATGCTCGTTCAGTGCACGCCTACATCATGGGTGAACATGGAGACTCAGAATTCGCTGTATGGTCACACGCTAACATCGCTGGTGTAAACCTTGAAGAATTCTTAAAGACACTCAAAACGTTCAAGAAACTGAATTGATCGAATTGTTCGAAGGTGTTCGTGATGCTGCTTACACCATCATCAACAAAAAAGGTGCTACATACTACGGTATCGCTGTTGCCCTTGCTCGTATCACTAAAGCAATCCTTGATGATGAAAATGCAGTACTTCCACTTTCTGTATTCCAAGAAGGTCAATATGGTGTTAGCAACGTCTTTATCGGTCAACCTGCCATCGTAGGTGCACACGGTATTGTACGTCCAGTGAACATCCCATTGAACGATGCAGAACAACAAAAAATGAAAGCTTCTGCTGATGAATTGCAAGCAATCATTGATGAAGCATGGAAAAAAACCCTGAATTCAAGAAGCTTCTAAAAACTAAGAAAAAACATCTCCTTATTAAAAGGGATGTTTTTTTAAACTGCTATTTGGATTTGTCAGCAAAGGTTTCAAGCAAATAAGGCACAACGAGATTGCTCTCTATGTCTTTCAAAGAAGAAATCCATTTAAAGTCTGTATGCTCTTCTGGATCTAATATAAAATCACGCTCTTCCAAAATCTCGCCAGCATAAACTAGGCGTGTAAAGACAGTATCTTTGCTGGCATCAAATTGACTATCTTCGTGGATAATCTTATTAATCCGAAGCTTTTGATTAACCTCCTCAATAGCCTCACGTAGAGCAGCCTCTCTGGGCAATTCATTCTCTTCTACACTTCCACCTGGAATATCCCAATAAGATGGATAGACATTAGGGAGACCTCGCTTTATTTTCGAGCGTTTGATAAGCAGATACTTCCCGTCTTTCTCAATCAAGGTATGGGCGATTAATTTTACTGTCATTGCATGTTCCTCCAAGAAAGAGCAAAAAAGACTCCGAGGAGCCTCGTTATGAATCATCCACCCTGAGGGAATCGAACCCCCATCTCAAGAACCGGAATCTTACGTGATATCCATTACACTAAGGGTGGCAACTGTTATAGTATATCAAATTCTCGAGAATTTTACAAGTAAAAAAAGCTTACCGAGAGGTAAGCTTTTTGAATATTACAATTCGATATCGCCAAACAAGTCAGCCATTGAGAATCCAGTTTGAGTTTCTGGAAGATCAAAGTCGCGTTTTTCTTGTTTTGGACGACGTGGGCGAGATTGACGTTTTTCTTGTTTTTCGCCTTCTTCTTGAGCTGGACGTTCTTCAAGAGCTTTGATAGAAAGTGATACACGTTCATCTGCAGCATTTACTTCAAGAACTTTAACAGTTACTTCTTGTCCAACTTTAAGAACATCTTTTGGATTTTCAACACGTTTGTGTGAAATTTGTGAGATGTGTACAAGTCCGTCGATACCTGGCAATACTTCAACGAATGCACCGAAGTCAGTCAAACGTTTAACAGTTCCTTCGATAACATCACCAGCAGCCAATTTTTGTTCAACGCCATCCCAAGGTCCAGGTGTTGTAGCTTTCAATGAAAGTGATACACGACCTTCTTCTTCGTTCAAGTCAAGAACTTTCACTTGGATTTCTTCACCAACAGTTACAACTGATTTAGGTGATACGTTGCGTTCGTGTGATAATTCTGTCAAGTGAACCAATCCATCAACACCACCAAGGTCAATGAAGGCACCGAAGCTTGTGATACGTGCAACTTTACCAGTTACGACATCACCAACGTTCAATTTACCAAATACTTCTGCGCGTGCTGCAGCTGATTCAGCTTCAACAACTTCACGACGAGAAAGGATGAAGCGGTTTTCTTTCGGATCTACTTCTTTGATTTTAGCATCAAATTCTTGACCTACGAAACGTTCAGTGTTACGTACAAAACGAGTATCAAGCATTGAAGCTGGAATAAATCCACGAAGTCCTTCAAATTCTACTGAAAGTCCGCCCTTAACAGCGCGAGTTCCTTTAACAGTAACAACTTCTTCTTCACGTCCAACCAATTTGTCCCATGCTTTGCGAGCTTCCAAACGTTTTTTAGATACAAGGTAAGTTACTGTATCAGTATCTTTACCAACTACTTGACGAAGAACAAGCAATTCAAGTGTTTCACCTGGTTTTACCAAGTCGTTGATGTCAGCATCACGATCGTTTGTCAATTCGCGAAGAGTCAAGACACCTTCGACACCAGTTCCAGAGATTGCAACGTTAGCTTGGTTCGCGTCAACTGTCAATACTTCAGCAGTAACAACGTCACCTGGTTCAACTTGGCTAACACTGTTTAGCAAATCTTCAAATTCATTCATCTAAAAAATCCTCCAACAATCAAGTTTTCTAAAACTTGACATACTTATAATTATTTTTCCTAAGCAAGCACTCGCAATGAGATCAACTACAATCTTTAACGACTCATCCTATAAAGAAATAAAATACCTGGATAGATATTTTTATCACTTATCTGATATTACCCTAAGAACTGGGGTAGCTGGATTCGAACCAACGCATGAGGGAGTCAAAGTCCCTTGCCTTACCGCTTGGCTATACCCCAAAAAGAGCGCTGACATCAGTCACTTTATCATCGTCACAATGAACGCTAATGGAGAGAGGTTCGAACCCCCGAACCCGAAGGAGCGGATTTACAGTCCGCGCGTTTAGCCTCTTCGCTATCTCTCCATATAAATCAACAGGATCTATTATACCATTGATTTATTATGATTGCAAGCCCTTATTTATTCAAATTATAATTTTTCTATTAAAAATTTCAACGGCTTTTTCAAGTTTTTTTGTAAAGAGAATCCACATTTCCATTTTTTTGATAATGGCAAATTGACCAGCCATGTCTGCAATTTCACCAATCGTTTTCTTTCCAATGGACAAAGTGAATCCATCAAAAGTGTCTTTTCCGACGGTTACTTTACTATCAATGATTTGAATCTCAATTTTCTTATCTTTTTTACTCATTTCAACCCTCTTTTCACTTTTTCTATTTTACAAAAATTCTCTTGATGACGCAAGAGAAAAGGGAGTGGGTCAAAAAGAATTTAGTTAGAAATTCCTTCTTTTTCCCACCCCCGCAAGAGTCATTCGTCACTCTTCTATTCCTAAAAGCGAATGAGGAGAAACATTAGCTACTGCGTTCTTTCGTTAAGACTCTTTCTCATTGAAGCCTGGACACTTTTGTCTCAGATGCTTTCGGTTTAATCGACTTTGACAATCCATCCTTCTGGTGCTTCGACATCACCAAATTGGATACTGGTCAACTCGTCATAAAGCTTCCGTGTGACAGGACCTACTTCTGTTTCAGAATAGAAGACATGGAAGTCATCACCGTGTTGAACGCCTCCGATCGGAGAGATGACAGCTGCGGTACCACTAGCTCCTGCTTCTACGAAGCGATCCAAATCATTGATAAAGACATCCCCTTCAATTGGTGTCATACCAAGACGGTGTTCTGCCAAGTAAAGTAAAGAGTACTTGGTGATAGATGGCAAGATAGATGGACTCAATGGGGTCACAAATTCGTTATTAGCAGTGATACCAAAGAAGTTTGCAGAACCAACTTCTTCAATCTTGGTGTGAGTCGCTGGATCGAGGTAAATCACGTCAGAGAAGTTACGATCATGCGCAATCTTACCTGGCAACATACTAGCTGCGTAGTTCCCACCAACTTTTGCAGCCCCTGTACCATGTGGTGCAGCACGGTCATACTCGTCTTGAATCAAGAAGTTCGTTGGGACCAAACCACCTTTAAAGTAGTTACCGACAGGCATGGCAAATAGTAAAGATATATTCATCTGCTGGATGCACACCAATAATATCACCAACCCCAATCAAAAGTGGACGAAGGTAAAGGGTAGCTCCAGTACCATATGGTGGAACATACTCTTCATTGGCTTTTACCACTGCCTTACAAGCATCCACAAACATATCAACAGGTACTTGAGGCATCAACAAACGATCTGCTGTACGTTGCAAACGTTTGGCATTTTGATCTGGACGGAACAATTGGACGCTTCCATCTTTTGTACGGTAGGCTTTCAACCCTTCAAAGGCTTGCTGACCGTAATGCAAACTCGGAGAAGATTCGGACAAATGCAAGGTCGCATCTTCTGTCAATTCCCCTTTTTCCCAAGCTCCATTGCGATAATGTGCCAAATAGCGATAAGGTAATTTCATATATGAAAAGCCTAGGTTTTCCCAATCAAGTGATACTGTCATGATAGTGCTCCTTTTAATTTTTTCTATTCCTTGTCGATCTGATGCAGGTCGATTCAGTTTCTCAATCTATGTACACTATTGTACACCATTTCATGAGAATTTCAAGCGAAATTTTCAATTTTCAGAAAATTTATTTTCAAAGAAAGTCAGTCCTAGAATGGACCGACGCTTTCTTTTATTTGATGGTAGCTGAAAAAACTTCTTGATCCGAAATGGTATAGTTGACAAAGGATCCATTGCTTGTTCTTTCAGAAATGCTTAATTGTGTTAAATCAACTTCTGTTACCTGACCTGTTGTAGAAGTGATCTGAAGAATTTGATCTTGTTCTGCTACTTCTTCTTGGCTCGTAAAGAGATCAAAATCTCCCTGGTCAGTGAAGACTGGACCTGCCTTGAAGACGCGGTGTGGTTTATTTTTCAACTCACGCAAGACCTGTAGTCCCCGTTTAGCCCGACTGGTCACAGGAATATCGTCTTGTAACATCCGTTTGAGACTACCTCGTTGAGTCAGAATGTACATGCTTGGAGTCGTTGACTTAAAGGCGGCAGCAACTTGATCTCCGTCTTTGAGGTTAATGGCTTTGACCCCTGCTGCTTTGGCTCCTACGACGGGGACCTCCTCAATATTGAAGCGCAACCCATAACCATTTTTAGTAATGATCATGATATCTTCCAGTACAACTGGTGCTACTGCTACAATACGGTCGTCTTGGTCTTTTAGCTTAGCATACTTAGTCGATTTAGAACGATAAGTCCGCCATGGGCTCAATTCTTTTCGTTCAAAACGCTTGATTTGTCCTTGTTGAGTTGCCGCAAAGTAGGTTACTCCCTCAAACTGATCCACAATCTCCGCAAAGAGAATTTCTTCCTCTTGCTCAAAATTGGTCAAGGTCTGACTGAGGTGCTCTCCCGATATCCTTCCACTTGGTATCTGTCAATTCGTGAATTGGTCGATAAATGGCATTCCCCAAGTTGGTAAAGAGTAAGAGATGCTGAGTGGTCTTAGCAGGCTCTACAAAAATCAACTCGTCATCGTCTCGCTTACCGACTTCTTCCAGTGTTGAGGCATTGAAAGAACGAGGCGAGGTCCGTTTAATATAACCAGCACGGGTTACGCTGACAAAGGTTTCCTCTTCAACAATGAGACTGGCTGTATCAATCTCGATCGTTTTAGCAGTGTCTTGCAATTCACTGCGACGCTGATTCCCAAAGAGCTTCTTGACTTCACGCAACTCCTTCTTCATAAGGTTAAACATAGTCCGTTCATCCCCAATGATGGCTGCCAAGGTCGCGATTTGCTCCTTGAGACTAGCATGCTCTTCTTCCAAGGTGACAATATCCGTATTGGTCAAGCGGTACAATTGCAAGGTAACGATAGCTTCAGCTTGTTCTTCCGTGAAATCGTAGCTGACCTTGAGGTTTTCTTTGGCATCTGCCTTATTATCAGAAGCCCGGATCAAAGCAATCACTTCATCAAGGATGGAAATGACGCGAATCAAGCCTTCTACGATATGGAGACGCCGTTCGGCCTTTTCCTTATCAAAGCGCGAGCGAGCGACAATGATATCCCGACGGTGAGCAATGTAGCTAGAGAGAATCGGTACAATCCCCACTTGACGAGGGGTATAATTGTCAATCGCTACCATATTGAAGTTGTAGTTGACCTGCAAATCCGTATACTTGAACAAGTAGTTCAAAATCAAATCTGCATTGGCATCTTTTTTGAGCTCAATGGCAATGCGAAGACCATCTCGGTCAGACTCGTCTCGAACCTCTGCGATACCAGCAACCTTGTTGTTGACCCGGACATCGTCAATCTTCTTGACCAAGACTGCCTTGTTAATCTCATAAGGGATTTCGGTAACCACGATTTGCTGCTTGCCTCCTTTGAGCTGCTCAATCTCGGTTTTAGAGCGGACAACCACCCTGCCCTTACCAGTTTCATAGGCTTTCTTGATCTCATCCCGGCCTTGGATAATGGCACCAGTCGGGAAATCAGGTCCAGGTAAAAACTCCATGAGTTTGTCTACCTTGGCAGATGGATGGTCGATCATGTAGACCACAGCATCGATGACTTCAGCAAGGTTGTGTGGCGGAATATCTGTCGCGTAACCAGCTGAAATCCCTGTAGCTCCATTGACCAAGAGGTTTGGAAAGGCTGCCGGCAAAACAGTTGGCTCTTTTTCTGTATCGTCAAAGTTCCAGGCAAATGGTACTGTGTTCTTTTCGATATCTTGCAAAAGATAACCTGCGATTTCAGACAAACGCGCTTCGGTATAACGCATAGCCGCTGGTGGATCACCGTCCATGGAACCATTGTTTCCGTGCATTTCCACAAGGATCTCACGGTTCTTCCAGTCTTGAGACATGCGGACCATGGCATCATAGATGGAACTGTCTCCGTGAGGGTGGAAATTCCCCATGATATTACCGACAGACTTGGCAGACTTGCGGTAGCCCTTGTCATAGGTATTGCCATCCTTATTCATCGAATAAAGAATCCGTCGTTGAACTGGTTTCAAGCCATCCCGAATATCAGGAAGAGCCCGTTCTTGAATAATGTATTTGGAGTAGCGACCAAAGCGCTCCCCCCATGATGTCCTCCAAGGACATATTTTGAATATTAGACATAAGATACAAAGCCCGTAAAATACATAGTGAAAATAAGAAATTTATCTTTTTCACACAGCACTCAGGGCGTGTTCAACTCCTTTCAAAGAATGTTGAGTAGTCTTTTGTAGAAAAAGGAATTCAGTCACACCAAGTAACCAAACGTTCCTTTCTGATGTTTAAAATAGATTTATTAATGATTAGAAAGTTTCTCTTTAGCATAAGCTATCATCTTCTTAGCCTCTTTCTGATCGTAAGTAAACCCCATCTTTTGGGCCAGAACTGACGCTTCTCTATGAAAGAAATTCATGGTAGCAAATAAGGATTGACTGTTCTTCTCTAAACTAGATAGATCTAGCAAAGCTGAGAACTCCTTCTCTTGCTCATCTGATAGATACTTGAAAAGGTACTTGTAGTTCTTTCCGATATCAACTGATCCCCTTTCGCTTGTCACCTGCCAAGCTAAGACCTTGAGCAATTCTTGCTGACAAATGCCATAGAGGTGATCAGTCGCATAGATGAGTTGATTTCTTCGAATGGCCTTGACGACATAAGCCGATACCCACCAAAATTCATTGCAGGAGGCTGCAAAATCTTCTTCGGTAGGCGGAGCGGTCCAATAGGGCTTGGAATTAGGCTGATAGGCTTCAAACAAGCCTTTGTCGTCTTTTATAACTTCAAAATTTGCTTCGCTATCCACCCACTCTTGGATATACTCCTTGGGGCAGAGGGTCAAATCAATACGGTTGCCGTCTTCAAAAAGCATGAGATACAGACGACGGTGTCCAAGAGTAACTTCTTGCTCAATGATACGTTTACCAAACTGATCCAACCAGGATAAATCTGAAATCAGGTCTTCTAGATCATCAACGATATAGACCACATCATAATCTTGAAACTCGTCTTTGGGTGCCTGAGGATTCGTTCGTGATCCGGATAAAGCAATTGCTTCTACTTCTATAGTATCAGCTATTTGCAAAATCAGATTCATCATTTCTGTATCAGTTCTCATGTCGATTCCTTACCATTTCAACATCCCAGCTTATTTAATTGATAAGTAGAAAGTGATTAAAAAACTGTATTTTCTTCTAAGGTAAACTTAACGTTATCTTCAATCCATTGACGACGTGGTGCAGCCTTATCTCCCATAAGGACAGAGACACGGCGTTCTGCACGCGCTAAATCATCAATGGTGACACGGATCAGGGTACGAGTTTCTGGATTCATGGTGGTTTCCCAAAGTTGGTCCGCATTCATTTCCCCCAACCCTTTGTATCGTTGCAGGGTCGCTCCACGGCCAAAGGTCCGACGCAACTCTTCTAATTCGCTATCTGTCCAAGCATAGGCTACTTCTTCTTTCTTGCCTTTGCCTTTCGACATCTTATAAAGAGGAGGAAGTGCAATGTAGACATGCCCTGCTTCTACCAAAGGGCGCATATAGCGATAGAAGAAAGTTAGGAGGAGGGTTTGAATGTGGGCACCATCCGTATCCGCGTCGGTCATGATAATGATCTTATCGTAGTTAGCGTCTTCCACAGAAAAATCTGCCCCAACTCCAGCACCGATGGTGTAAATCATGGTGTTGATTTCCTCGTTCTTGAGGATATCACTCATATTGGCCTTCTCAGTATTAAGAACCTTCCCACGAAGGGGGAGAATCGCTTGGAACTTCCGGTCCCGTCCTTGTTTGGCAGAACCGCCGGCTGAGTCTCCTTCGACTAGATAGAGTTCGTTTTCTTAGGATTTTTAGACTGGGCTGGTGTCAATTTACCAGACAAAAGTCCCTTGTCCTTTTTGCTCTTCTTACCATTTCGACTTTCATCCCGCGCTTTTCGAGCGGCTTCACGCGCATCCCGGGCTTTAATAGCCTTGCGAATCAGATTAGAGGCTAACTCCCCATTTTCCATGAGGAAGAAGGTCAATTTATCAGAAACAATGCTATCGACAACTGGACGAGCCAAGGGACTTCCTAATTTGTCTTTGGTTTGCCCTTCAAACTGCAAATGAGCTTCTGGAACCAGAATCGAAAGAACCGCTGACAAACCTTCACGGTAGTCTGATCCTTCCAGATTCTTGTCCTTTTCTTTGAGAAGTCCTGTCTTTCTTGCATAGTCGTTCATAGCCTTGGTAATGGCTGTCTTCAGACCCGTCTCGTGAGTACCCCCATCTTTAGTGCGGACATTATTAACGAAGGACAAGATATTATCTGAGTAGCCATCATTGTATTGCATGGCCACTTCTACCTGAAAACCATCTGATTCGCCACTAAAGTAGAGAACAGGTGTCAAGGTTTCCTTATCTTCATTCAAGTACTCTACGAAATCTTGGACACCATTTTCATAATGAAAGGCCACATGGTTGTCTTCTTCCTTACGGAGATCGGTCAGCGTCAGCGTCACATCCTTAAGCAAGAAGGCTGATTCTTTGATCCGCTCAGCAATGGTATTGAATTTGAAATCCGTCGTTGAAAAGATGGTTGGATCTGGCATGAAGGTGACCTTGGTCCCTGTCTTAGACTTGGGAGCAGAGCCAATCTTTTCGAGGGTTGTAACTGGTTTTCCCCCATCTTCAAAACGTTGCTTGTAGACAGCTCCATCACGAGTAATTTCTACCTCTAGCCAGCTAGAAAGGGCATTGACGACAGAAGATCCCACTCCGTGAAGACCTCCAGATGTCTTATAGCCTCCTTGACCAAACTTCCCTCCGGCGTGGAGGACCGTAAAGATCACCTCAACGGTTGGTTTACCCATAGCATGCATCCCGGTCGGCATTCCACGTCCCTGGTCTTCTACCGATAGCGAACCATCTTTATTAATCGTTACATCGATTTGTGAGCCAAAGCCAGACAAGGCTTCATCGACCGCATTATCCACGATCTCCCAGACCATGTGATGCAAGCCATTTCCGTCGGTCGATCCGATATACATCCCTGGACGTTTACGGACTGCATCCAACCCTTCTAGTACCTGAATGGCATCGTCATTATAATTATTAATATTGATTTCCTTTTTTGCCACAAGGAACCTCCTGTTTGTTCATCTTTTCTATATTACAGTTTTTTAGGAAATTTTGCAAAATTTTTTCTCTCTATATGGAGATTTCTATATCCCAGTACAAAATGTTGTCTGGACACTTTCTTCAGATGTCACACTTGAACTCCAGAAATTGCTTTTTCTATCGATGGCTTTTTGATATAATGAGAATATGATAAAAGAAATAAGTGTTTTAATTTTAGCCTATCTGTTAGGCTCCATTCCTTCGGGATTATGGATTGGGAAAATCTTTTTCCATATTAATTTACGGGAACATGGCTCGGGCAATACTGGAACGACCAATACCTTTCGGATTTTAGGGAAGAAAGCTGGGATCATTGTCTTTGCGATTGATTTCTTGAAAGGAACTTTGGCCGTTCTCCTTCCGACTTTCTTTGGAATTCAGGGGATCTCGCCGATGGTCTTTGGTCTCTTAGCCGTTTTGGGACACACTTTCCCAATTTTTGCTGGATTCAAGGGTGGAAAAGCAGTGGCGACGAGTGCTGGTGTCTTACTTGGTTTCTCGCCTATCCTGCTTCTCATTTTAGCTGTTTATTTTGTAGCTAGCCTTTATTTAACCAGTATGATTTCGTTTTCGAGTGTTACCGTTGCGCTACTCGCCATTCTTTCGGTCCTCCTTCTCCCTTTGACTGGATGGATCTTGCACAGCTATGATCCACTTTTTACAATCATTGTCTTGGCACTAGCGACCTTGATCATTCTTCGACATAAGGACAATATCCAACGGATCAAAGAGAAAAAAGAAAATCTCATCCCTTGGGGAAAGAACATCACCCATCAACAACCAAAAAACTAGAGCAAGCGCTCTAGTTTTTTATGTTCATTAAATAGAAGATCTATGGAAGAAAGCAAATAGGAGTCTCTCCCTCCTCTTTCTTCTATAACTTCACTTTCAGGAGTCTCTCAATTTCTTGATAAAGAATCTTTGTTGGCTGGTAGGCTTTGCTTTTCTGAGCCAGAGCCTTTAGGTGCGACCAATCTTCCCGAGAAACCAATTCATTAAATAAGCGCAAAACTTCGGAATCTGTCTTTTTACGAGAAACCAATCCTACTTGGAATAACTCAGCCCGAACCGCATTGTCAAACTGGTCATAGTCCTGGGGCAAAATCAGACTAGGAATCCCCTCTTCGATACACCCCATCAAAATCCCAGCACCTGCATGATGAATGGCAAAATCCATTTGATCCAGAACATCTGAATAGGGGAGGTAATCAAAGATCAAAAGATTCTCCGACAACATCTTGGGTGGATTCTCCAAACCATTAGGGTCGCCTAAGGTTACGTAAAAGACATAGTCAGGATGTTCTTGGCTCAAAAGCTTTGCAAACTCTATCATCCGCTCTTTTTCCCACTTTAAATGGGTCCCACAGGTAACGAGGACCCGCTTTTTAGAACTCGTAAAATACTGTTTCTGTTCTTGAGGAAGGTGGTCAAAAGAGAGACAGCGATAACCGATCCATTTGAGTTGGGATGGAAAATCGTCTCGAAACTCCAACTCTTTCATGCCTAGAGCCAAGATTGAATAGGGAGAATAGATCGCTTCTGTCCCATCTTCACGGTACAATTTGAAATCCTGTAGGGTATCGAGATTCTTCTTAACCAGCACTAATCCAACCTTCTTTGCCAGACGGATAACTTGTCTGCCCAGAGCATCTCTCCACTTGTAGAGGATTCCCTGATGCGGTTTCCAGCCACCTAGATAAGCAGGCGTTGTCGTGCGACTTTCAATCGCTACTGGACTTGGAATGGTCGTAATCCAAGGAATCCCCAAACGATCTGCTAAAACTCCAGCAGGAGCGGCTACAAAATCTGCAATAATCAAGTCTGGTCTCCCCTCAGAGTCCCAAATTCGTTTTATCTCGTTGAAAACTTCAGGAATCAGTTTGCTATTAGCCCTTAATTGTTGGTACATGATAAAGAGATTTGCTTGCTTGGCTGTATTGGCTATATCTTCCATCACTGTCGGACGGTCAGGAAACAAGGCAAGACAGTCAAAACCAATCTGCTCAACCAATTCCTTTTTTTGAAAACCTGTGATGACTCGAACCTGAAAACGAGGATCCTCCAGCAAGGGCTTGACCAAAGTCAAAGTCGGAAATAAATGACCACTAAAGGGGACGCTAATCACATCGATTTTTATCACTTTGTCTAATCCAGTCATAGATGATTCCTTTCACATCTTCTCTGTATTCATAGCTATAATGATTCGTATCTACTTGGATATCCGCTGAATGGCGGTCCAAAATTCGTGAATAAAGATCTTTTTTGCCTTTGATAACCAATACCTCTACCTCCTTTTGACGTAAGAGAAGCTGGGAAACAGGGCCAAGCGCTATCACGCGCAACCTTGGCAAGGATACCTCCTTCCCTACGCTTCTTAGCCACTGCGTCAGCATATTAACCCCTGAACTCTTACAAACAAGAACTACTTCCTGCACTTCCAACAAGGGAGACAAGTGTTGTTGTAAGAGCTTTTGAAAGCGAGAGTTCAAAATGGTATGCCAATAATAGATGATATTGGATGCAGAAGCCGACAGTAGGGATACTTGAGGAAATTTTATATGTTCAAAATCTTGATTGAAGGGGAAATTACTCTCTACTACTCTATAACCTGATGGACAAATCGCATGGAGGAGTTCCAGTTGTCCTGCTGTCAGTCCAGCACAAGTGACATCACTGCTCCCACTGAGAAAGAGGACCAAGCGATTAGAGTCTAGCATGGTCTGATCAAGAGATAAATCAGACAAGCGATCTAGATAGGACTTCATCTTACTCATAACGAATCTTTCCGTCCGTCACACGAATCTTCCGCCCCCGCCAGTTTATCACAGGAGGAGTCAATAGAACACAGACAAACAACCAAGGAAGCAGGAGATCATTCAGCACTTCATAAATGACTTCATCCAAGTGTAGGCGATTGGATAGAATGCTTTGCCGATAGAGGAGCATCCATACTGCCTTGAATACTAGTAAGCTTAAGGCTAGAAGAAGATAAGACCATCCTAAAATGAGACTTAAGATCAAAGTTGGGAGAGGTAGAAAACTCGGTAAACCTATGAGACTAAACAGCTTCCAGTCCAGGTGTTCTTTGAGATAGATAGAGCTAAAGAGAAGCCAACGCTTCATCTGGAGCAAATATTTCTTGGCATCCTTGATAGTCGTTCGAACATTACAGGTGACCCGTGTTTGGATAATGGATACTCCTTTACTCCTTAAAAAATCGGCCACGGCTAAATCATCACATAGAAAATCCTTAATCGCTGTGAAGAGCCCCTGGTCTTTTGCAAGTTCTACCGGTAGGATATAGAACATCCCGTTGATGGAGTGATTCGCCTCAACTTCTGCCATTGTAAAATAGGTAATAAAGGAATTGCCATTAACGAATGCTGCAACCAGCTTAGACCAGAAATTGCTTCTCTCCTGGTTATAAGGAATACCTGTCAGAATGACCTCTTGACCCAGATAGTCAGTTAGCTCACCCATTTTAGAAAAATCAATGACACTATCATCGTCCAAAACAATCAGATACGGACGGGTCAGCTCCTCTACAACCTGCTCAATCTTGTAACTCTTGGGATTAATCCCCTGAGGGACGTCTTCAATAAGAAAAATTCGAATTCGTTGGGCAAAGGAAGCCTCTTGGCAAATCTGATCTGCTACTCGTTGGGCTTCTATATCAGACCGATCAATCAACCAGTAGAATTCTACTGCTTCAGTTTGCTGGAGATTGGCCCGCAAATCACTCTCTAAACGAGGATCCCCAGAAAGGATGGGTTGAACCACTGTAAAAAGCTCTTCTGGAAAGTCCGCAATATGAGCCTGACCTCTTTTATAATAAGTAAAGGACAGCAACCAACGGATGAGAAATAAGAAAAGATAAGCAACGGCTAAAAATATAAATACAAATTTCATCTATTAAGTCCCTTTTTTAAATATATAGCAAGGAGACGGATGATCCACCTTTGGGGAAGCAAGCGACCTAGCCAAACTAGCAAGCGATAGCGAAGGCCGATAACAGCATAGGAAGTATCCCCTTCTATGAATCGGATCAACTGCTGAGCAACTTTCTCAGGCTTCATCTGCAAGCGACTACCTCCCAATGCTTCTACTAGTTTAGTTGGAAAAATAGCTGTTTGGACTGGTCCAAGAATATAGAGACCTAGCTGGACCTGGGAATCTAATTGCCTCAGTTCCTCCTGGAGAGCAAGAGTGTAGGTCTGCAAGGCCGCCTTACTAGCACTGTAGGCTGCTAGATAGGGATGAGGAAAAAGAGCTGCCAACGAAGACAGCTGGACCAGCTGGATCTTCTGATTCTTTAGCACCACCTGCTTGATTAGCTGGACTGGACTATGGTAGTTGACTTGCCAGAGGTCTTGCTCACTGGCTGAATCAAGGTCACATCCTAGGGAAAAATAGGCTAGTCCCGAACAATTGACGAGAAGATCAGCATCTAGACTCTCTACAAAAGCTTCTAGAGCTACTTGATCTAGCATATCTAATGTTAGGATTGAAAGCTGCGCCTTACTCCCAGTTAGTTCTTTTTGGACTTGGGAGAGTTTGTCAGCATCTCGACTCACTAAAATCAGATGCTCCAAACGTTGTGCCAATTCTTTCGCTAATTGACGACCAATCCCTCCTGTAGCTCCTATAATGATCCCTTTTTTAATTGTATCTTCCATCTTCATAACTCTAGTGTACCAAATTTCAACCAGTTAGAAAACTCTTACTACCATTCTCCAGCTTTACAGTTCAACCCCTACTTGTCAAAAAGGTCTCTAACGTAAAAATAGAGTCCTTTTTGTCTTTTGTCTATTTCCCAACCGTACTTCAATAACTACTAGCTATTAGGCGATCAAATAGGAAAGGTCGGTTTAATAAAACTACTGGAGCTGTGATGATTACAAATAGTACAACATAAAAAAGCAAGAGCAAACAAGCAGAGGAACAAGAGTCTACCTGTAGCTTTATTAAACTCACTCATTATAGTCACTAGGCTCAATGGAATCAAGAAGAAATAGGTATCTCATAAGATTTCTCTTAGATCAGTATCCACTATAAAGCATCGACTAGGTCCATCAGTATTTCCATAGGTGTTTTTTTCCTACGACCATTAACCGTTTCGATAAGATGATAAACTTTTAAACGATTGTCATTGCTAAAGACAAACTCAAAGCGGAATTCGCGTCCGTTGGGTGCCACTGTATCAAATTTCGTTTTATATTTATCATGAACGGGGCTAACTGGAAATTTATTGAAGAGTAATCGTCGTTTCTCCCCTGCTTCTTTCAAACAGTTTTCTAGCTCCTGACAATAGTCATAAAACAGCTGATAGAGGTCTTCTTCTGAAATTCTTCTTCTCCGAACTAATGATGTAAAATCCGAAAAATTTCTGCGCGGGATTTCAATGCTAAATGAGAATCCCTCTTGGTTGATTCTTTCTAAAAATGCATCTCTTGAAATCATAGAACTACTCTTTCTTTTATCAATCTTTAGTGAACCCTTATTGTTTCTATACACAGTCAATCCATGATGTAATCAAGCAGGTCCATCAGGGTGAGTTTCTTGCGACCATTGACGGTCTCAAAAAGATTATAAACTCTTAGTTCTTGGTTCTTTTTAAAAGCAAACTCAAAGCGAAATTCGCGACCATTGCATGCGACTATATAAAATCCGGTCTGATACTTTCTCTTATCGGCTACTGCATGCATTTGCCGGTCTTCTACCTCTCTACAAAGTAAAAGAAAGATCTGATAGAGTTGCTCCTCAGAGAGCCTTTTTCTCCAAACTAATGACTTGAAGTTATTGTACGTCCACCATGGGATTTGGATGTTGAAGGAAAATCCTTCCTGATTGGCTTTATCGATAAATGCTTTTCTGGAGACCATACCACTTCCCCTTCTATTGGAACATCGTTTGACTCTATTATACCATCTTTTATCCTTTCACAAAAAAAGCATCCCAAATGGAATGCTTTTTTCTGTTTCTTAATAGTATTCCCCTTGGCGATAGTTCCAAGAGTTGAAATGATCAGATAAGTGCATCATGATCTTATCAATATCCAATCCCTTACGGATCACAACTGGACAAGTATTGACAGAACGGCTACCTGCTCCTTGTTCTGGGATGAGTTTTCCTTCGGCATCAACCATAGAGACCATTACGCCTTGTTCATAGCGCGTTTCAATGGTCTTGTCAGGTTGGATAGAAGCTACATAATCATCGGCTTCGATAACCAAGTCCACGGCACCTTCGATACGCTCACCGATTCCTTCGACCTTCCCGCGGTTTCCTTTACCGGAAGGGTTGGCTGAAGAAGCGTAAACCATTTTGCCTTCTTTTTCCCACATTTCTTTGGCGATTTGCTCACCAGCTTTACCAAATTTGATGACAAAGCATGAAGTTCCACGAACGTCTGTCATGAGTTCTTCACGTCCATCTCCGAAAGCCTGCAATTTTGCATAGGCATCTTCACGCCAAGGAAGGATACAACCAAGCAAGATATCTTCATCCCAATGTTTTTGGTAGAAGGCTTCAATTTCAGGATTCAATTGCGCAAGGGCACGAAGTTCATCCATACTTCCGCAAAGAACCACACCTGGTTTGTTGCGGTTGCGTTCTTTGGCTTCGAACTTCCGTTCCAAGCCAGCCTTGTCACTGGTCATGATGATGTAGCCAACTTTGGTAGGGCAGACGATACAGCCACCCTCTCCTTTAAGAATATCAAATCCTTCTTGTGAAAGTTGTCCGTCCCATTGAATGTGTTTTGTCATAAGTCTCTTTCCTTTTCTATTCTTTTTAGTATTGTATCAAAAAATAGTCTCAATTTCAATATATTTTCAGAAAATTCGTAATTCGGTATACAATTTTATCATTGCCAGTAGGCTGGCCGATTCTTCTCATAAGCTGCGATCAAGTCTTCGTACTGAAGCGTAATCCCGATATCATCCAAACCATTGAGCAATTTGTGCTTCCAATCTTGATCGATCTCAAAGCGAAACTCTCCAACAGGCGAGAGGATCTTCTGCTCTTCCAAATCCACCGTCACTGGATCTGTCGGCTTCAAGCTTGCCAGTTTTTGACGAACCTCTAGCGGTTGGACAATCGGCAACATGCCATTATTGAGCTCATTATTGTAATGGATATCTCCGAAGGATCCGGCGATAACGACTTTAAAGCCATAATCAGCTAAAGCCCAGGCCGCGTGCTCCCGAGAGGAACCAGCCCCAAAATTGTCACCAGTGATCAAAATGGTCGCCTTGCGGTATTCTGGCTTGTTAAAGATAAAATCTGGATCCTCAGTATATCGGTCATCCAAATAGCGCCAAGCATACATGAGGTATTTCCCAAAACCTTTTTTTATCAATCAACTTTAAGAATTGCTTTGGGGAGGATTTGGTCGGTATCAATATTATCGTTCATCAAAGGAACCGTTGTTCCCGTATAAATGGTAAATTTCTCCATGCTTCCTCCTTTTACTCGACTTCTGGCATTTGGCGCACGTCGACAAAGCGACCAGCGATTGCTGCTGCAGCAGCCATTGCTGGGCTACAGAGATGGGTCTTTAGCCCCCAAATCCTTGGCGGTCTTCAAAGTTCCGGTTGCTAGTAGAGGCACAGTGGACCCCATCTGGAACCTTGTCTGGGTTCATTCCTAGACACATGGAGCATCCTGGATCACGCCATTCAAAGCCCGCATCCATGAAGATCTTGTCTAAGCCTAATTTTTCAGCGGCTTGCTTAACCGGACGAGAGCCAGGTACCACAATAGCAGTTAAGTTGGGCGCAATTTTTTTGCCTTTCACAAACTTGGCTGCCAACTCCAAATCGCTGAGACGCGCATTGGTACAAGAACCGATAAAGATATAGCCTAATTCAATGTCTGCTGGTTTTTGACCAGGTTCTAGATCCATATAATGATAAGCCCGTTCATCATTCATGTCGCGAATCTCTGGAAAAGGAGTCTCGAAGTCCACTCCCATAGAAGGATTGGTCCCCCAAGTCACCATCGGAGCAAGATCAGATACATCCATACGGATGACCTTATCATAAACGGCATCGTCATCACTGACTATAGTCTTCCAATCAGCTACTGCAGCCTCAAAATCATCTGGCACACATTCGCGTCCCCGGAGGTAGTCAAAGGTCGTCTCATCTGGATTCATGATCCCCATTTTGGACCCGAACTCGATCGACATGTTACAGATGGTCATGCGTTCTTCCATGGTCAAGCGATCAATTGCTTCTCCCCGATACTCTACGACATAGCCAACTCCACATGCAACACCGTAGCGCGCTATCAAAGCTAGGATGTAATCCTTTGAATAGATCCCTTTTTGTGGGGTTCCGGTAAATTCAACCAACATTTTCTTTGGTTTGACTTGCCAGATGGTTTGGGTAGCAAAGACATGCTCCACTTCACTGGTTCCAATCCCAAAGGCAATGGCACCAAAGGCTCCGTGGGTTGCGGTATGGCTGTCTCCACAGACAATAAATTTTCCAGGCTGGGTCCGACCGGTTTCAGGGCCCACCATATGAACGATTCCTTGCTTAGCAGAACCATGGGCAGCATGATCAATCCCAAAGTCCACCACATTCTCAGCTAATTTATCAATCTGGGCTTTTGAAATCACATCTCGAATATCAAAAATATTGACCGTTGGAACATTGTGATCAAAGGTTCCAAAGGTTAAATCGGGTCGTCGAACCTTGCGTCCTGCGTCCCGTAATCCTTGAAAGGCTTGCGGACTCGTCACTTCGTGGATATAGTGTTGGTCCACATACATGAGTTGGGGTTGTCCTTCCACTCCTGTAATCACGTGGCGGTCCCAAAGTTTATCAAAGATAGATTTTCCACTCATCGTCTTTCTCCATTTATCTTCTTGTTAGGAAATCCATTGAAGGATTAGAAAGAGGGCACCTGCTAAAAGAAGGCTACTGCCCCACCAGGTGGCTTGAAAATACCATTTCCGCACCTTGTGGTGAAAGAGATATCCACTTAGTAGAGCTCCGAATCCACCAAGCAGCCCAGCTCTCGAGTAACAGGACCTTTTCAGGAATCCGCCACCTGTTTTGGATAGCTTTTTCGTTTATCTAAACCATAGGTCAGAAATACGATACTATTCCAAATAGCAATAACAACTAAACAGCGATCTCTCAAGTCATCTTAGAGATTCCCAATAATGGCTGCAGTCATCTCAGCAGTAGAAGCCTGACCACCTAGATCTCGCGTCAAGATTCCTTGATTCAAGGTTTGATTGACGGCTTCCTCGATCATTTCTGCACCTGCTGTTTCTCCAAAACTGTCTCGGAGCATCATGGCAACGGACAGGATCATGGAAATCGGATTGGCAATGCCTTGACCTGCAATGTCAGGTGCTGAACCATGAATCGGTTCGTACATACTTGGTCCTTGGTCAGAATGACTAGCAGATGGCATCACGCCTAGTGTTCCTGGAAGGACGCTCGATTCATCAGATAAGATATCTCCGAATAGATTCTCTGTCACTACAACATCAAAGCGGGCTGGATTGGTAATCATGATCATGGCCGCACTATCGACAAGCTGGTGCTCTAAGGTCACATCTGGAAATTCTTTAGCCACTTCTTCTGCCACTTGGCGCCACAATTTAGAAGTTGCAAGGACATTTTGCTTATCGATACTGGTCACTTTCTTACCACGTCCTTGCGCGATCTTGAAGGCTTGGCGCATAATCCGACGGATTTCTTCTGCACTGTAATCATTGATATCGCGCGCTGTATCTTCTTTCAAGATATGCTCTCCAAAGTAAATCCCACCTGTCAATTCACGCACGACCACAAAGTCAACACCCTCGATACGCTCTGGCTTCAAAGGAGACAAGTGTTTCAAGGCGTCAAAAATCTGTACAGGACGAATATTGGCAAAGAGATTTAATTCCTTACGAATAGCAAGCAAGCCTTGTTCTGGACGAACAGGAGCATTGTCATATTCCGGACTCCCGATGGCTGCGAGAAGAATAGCATCCGCTCCTTTAGCTGCTTTTAGAGTATCTTGGGGAAGTGGGTGGCCAGCGGCATCAATCCCAGCACCCCCAAAAGGTTTGTCTTCTAGGCTATAATCAAAGCCAATTTTGGGAGCAACAGCTGCGAGGACCTCTAGTCCAGCTGCCATGATTTCAGGCCCAATCCCATCTCCTGCAAGTGTTACAATTTTCTTTGTCATGTTCAGTTCCTCTTAGGCTTGTGGAAGATCACGGTAGGAGACAGCTCGTCCCATCTCACCCGCATTCTCTTTTTGAACCAGCGTGTTAGCATTGATATAAGCGATGGCAGAGGCTTTCAATACGTCAAAGTCCAAACCAGAGGCATTGAAAATCGTATCTGTATCGATATTTTCCACGGATACCAAGACACGGGCTTGGGCATCAATCCCATCTGTCACTGCATCGATATTGTATGAGGTCAAGCGAACAGTTTGGTTGAAGAATTTATCAATCGCATTAAAGATCGCTTCAACCGACCCTTGACCATTGGCAAGGAACTCAAGCACTTCCCCTTCTTCATTGCGGAGGCTAACCGCTGCTGTAATCGTTTCGTCTGCATTGGTGGTTAAGCGGAGATCATTAAATTGGAATCCTTCTGGATTTTCCACTGCTGTACCGGCAACAAGGGCGCGGATATCGGCATCTGTGATCTCGTGTTTCTTGTCTGCCAGAGATTTGAACTTAGCAAACAACGGCTTGATGTCCTCTTCTGTAAATTCCAGTCCCAACTCATGCAGTTTTTCGACAAAGGCATGGCGACCAGACAATTTTCCAAGAGGGAGGCTATTGCTCTTAACACCCACCAACTCAGGGGTGATGATTTCGTAGGTAAGAGGATTTTTAAGGACTCCGTCTTGGTGGATCCCAGACTCGTGTGAGAAGGCATTGCCACCAACAACCGCCTTGTTTTTAGGAATTGGAATACCAGAGTAACGAGAGACCAACTCAGAAGTGTTGATGGTTTCATTAAGGACGATCGGACTTTCAACTTGGAAATAGTCTTCGCGAATATTGAGAGCAACCGCTACTTCTTCAAGCGCCGCATTGCCAGCCCGCTCCCCGATGCCATTAATGGTTCCTTCGACACGACGGGCACCATTTTTAACAGCAGCGAGGCTATTCGCCACCGCCATACCTAGGTCATCATGGCAATGAGGGGAATAGATAATCTCGCGGTCTGTCTTGACATGGTCAATCAAGTATTTGAAAATGGCACCGTACTCTGCTGGTGTCGTGAAACCGACTGTATCAGGAATGTTGATATAGCTGGCACCAGCATCGACTGCAGTCTGTACGACTTGCAAGAGGAAATCCAATTCCGTCCGGGTCGCATCTTCGGGAGAGAATTCCACAATCTCAAATTTTGAGCGAGCGTAAGAAACGTGCTCTTTGATGGCTTCAAGGATTTCTTCCTTGGTTTTGTTGAGTTTAAACTCCCGGTGGATGGGACTGGTTGCGATAAAGACGTGAATTTGTGGATACTTAGCATCCTTCAAAGCTTCATAGCAAGCATCGATATCGGATTTAACAGAGCGAGCCAAACCTGTCACAGCAGTCTTGGTCAAGACTTTTGCAATCTCCTGAACAGCTGTGAAGGAATCCGGACTAGCTGCAGGAAAACCTGCTTCAATAGCAGAAATGCCCCACTTTTCCAATTGTTTAGCAATGGCAATCTTTTCTTTGATAGAGAAATTAACTCCTGGAGTCTGTTCGCCATCCCGAAGGCTGGTATCTAAAAATTCAACTTTACGCATAGGGTCTCCTCATTTCTATGTAGTGGATATAAAGAAAAACATCTCACTCGGTCAACCAAGCGAGATGTTGTTTGCCCGCTTGGTAAGCCAAACAGGACTAATGCTTCTGCACTAGCCCTTATACCTCAACAACAAAGCAAATTGAATAAACTTAGCTGTTTTCATGTTTGACTTTCTCCTTTGTTCAATGTCTTGTCTAGTATTTTAGCATAGGGAAAAAGCAATGTCAAGAATTTTCCGTAATATTCTGAATTTTTTGAATAGAAACAAAATAAGCTTTTCTGATCTTCTTAGACTATAGACAGCCTGTTTTTACATAAGAAAACCGAGATGCTATTAAAAAAATTATAATGATCTAAACAATTAGGATCATTCAAACACATCATATAATGAAACTTTCCGCCGTGAGAAAAGTGCTAGAAACACGGTTGTTTCTAGCACTCGGAATTATTGAGACCTTAGGCTCAATAATTAGTCATGGAACTTAGTAGAAGTTCGCTGACGTCCGTACTCACCTAAGGAAAGTTTTTAAGATGACTTTGAATTCAATTTGAATAGCCTCTTTCGCCCTACTTCTTCTGATACAAATCAAAAACGATCTTGTCATTATAGAGGTCAATGGTATTGGCCTTAACATAGATTCCAAAGTCATTGTCAATTTCTGGCAATACAATGGTGATGGTAGACTGCTTGGGTGAGATCTGAACAAATTTTGGGATATTTTTATTTTTACTCAAGAGCTGCAAGACCATCCTTTGTGGAATTTGAAAGGTTCCGACTGAAAAATCTTTCACCGTCAAGAGGATGTTCCCATTTTCCAATTTGGATGGTTGAAAGTAAATGTATAAGGGATAATCCTTCCCTAAGAGACTCAACTGCCCTTCTAATAGGATTTGCTGATTGTCTGCATAGACCTTGTAGTCGGACAGCTTATATTTTTTCAGAAGCGATTTGATGGTGTCATTGAGTTGATCTCGAGTCGTTGTCATGGTTCCAACTTTGACATCTTTGGTGCCAACTGCTTGATGAAGCTGACTAACATCTTCTCTTGGCGTCGCTAAGCGTCCTTGCACAACTATAGCGAAGGCTAAGAGAAGGCTGACCAAACCTAAAAATAACCATTTCCAAATATTGATTTTTTGAAGGAAGGGGACCTTCTCTTTGATGGGATTATTTTTGACTCCAAGTTTTCTTCGTGGCATTGATTTTCTCCAATATTGCTTGTTTCATCTTTTCATAGCCCGTATTGTTAGGGGTGAAAGCTATCCTCTTCATACAGGGCATCATTGATAACGGTTGTCTTCCCGTCACTGATTTCTGATACGCCCATTTTGCCATCAATTCCTTTATAGAGCAGATCATTGATCGGAACGAAATAGACCTGATCAAATTGCGCGATGGTTTCTTCCGTCGTCTCATTCCAACGATCTACAGCCGTCTGGATACTAGTTAATTCAGGAAAATTCAGGTAAAGAGGATTGTAGATCCCCACTACATAAATGGGAAGATGGGGATTGTCCTTTCTGGCCTTTGTAATAATTTCTTTGAGGTTCGCTGTATAATTCTTGAGCGGTTTTTGGATATCTGATAGAGAAAAATCACTCAGATGATCAACAACGACTTTGCGCAGATCATTTCCCCCAACCGTTAAGGTCATGACACGCGCCTTTTTGAGATCCTTCTGAAGATCTGTTTGCTTCTTGAGTCGATCTAAGATCTGAGCACTTGTATTCCCAGCTACTCCATAGTTGACAGGTTGGTACTGGCCATCATTTTCATTGGACAGACTTTGGGCGAGGATGGGCACAAAGCCCCCTTGCTTGGTGCTATCCCCTACTCCTTCGGTCAGTGAATCCCCTAGAGCTACATAAGTATAGGGTGATTTCTTTCGTAGCCGTTTTGGGCTTGGTCATGCGAGGGGACGCAGTTGGTAGCAGAGCACGAAATAGAAAGACAAAGACAAGAAGGCTGGTTAAAAAGAAACCAAGCCTTGCATCATTTTTTTAAGATTCATATGAATACGATCGCTTATCCTTGAAAAATCACTTGTCCATCACAGATTGTATAAGCAACTTTTCCTTTTAATGTTTCACCCACAAATGGTGAATTGCCCGCTTTTGAAGCGAAATGATCCGATACCAGACGATCTGCTTCTGGATCAAAGATGGTCAAATCTGCCGGTCCATCCACTGCGATATAGCCAGCATCAAAATCATAGAGACGTGCTGGATTATAGGACATCTTTTCAAGCAATTGCATCAGGCTTAAATGGCCAGCATGCACCAAGTAGGTCAAACCAAGAGAAAGCGAAGTTTCAAGCCCAGTCATTCCAGATGGTGCTTTGGTAATATCAGGAACATTCTTCTCATCCGCATGGTGAGGCGCGTGGTCCGTCGCAATCACAGAGATGACGCCTGACTTCAAGCCTTCAATCACTGCTAGACGGTCAGATTCCAAGCGAAGAGGTGGGTTCATCTTGGCATTGCTTCCCTTAGTCAAGAGCAGACTTTCTGTTTTCGAAAAGTGTTGAGGTGCCACTTCTGCCGTTACATGAGCTCCTAATCCTTGGGCAAATTCCACCACCTTGACACTTTCTTCCTTGGAAAGGTGTTGGATATGGAGGTGAGCACCTGTCGCATGGGCAATCATGGCATCCCGCGCAGCCATTGAATATTCGGCTACACCCGTCGCCCCACAGACATGGAAGTGTTCCTTGGCAATGTTTTCATTCAAACCAAGAATGCCATTCAACTCAGGGTCTTCTTCATGCAGACTAATAAAGGTTCCTAGACGCTTAGCTTCTTCCAAGGCTTGGCGGACAACCTTAGTGCTTTGAAGAGAATCCCATCATCTGAAAATCCTACTGCACCAGCCTTAAGCAGTCCTTCAAAATCTGTCAGGTGTTGACCGTCAAAGTTCTTGGTCACCGTCGCAACCGTATGAATGTGGAGATTTTCCTTGGCTGCAGAAGCTAAGACTTCCTCTAAAGTTGCAATATCTGAAATGGTCGGATTGGTATTGGCCATCATGACCACTCGGGTAAAACCACCCGCAGCTGCGGCTAAGGCACCCGTATGGATGTCTTCTTTATGAGTTTGACCGGGTTCACGGAAATGCACGTGTACATCGATCAAACCAGGAGCTACAACCAGACCAGTAGCGTCAAGGACTTCTTGTCCATCCGTTGGGAGGTTTTCAGCGATCTCTACAATTTTCTTTCCTTCAATGCGAAGATCACAGACTTGATCCAAGCCAGTTTTGGGATCCATTACGCGACCATATTTAATGACAACCATTGCATTCTCCTTTATTCATAAAAATCAACATGCGACTCTAACAAGCGGTCGCCGTCATAGCGAAACATTGCTGAAAAGAAGGGTTTATCCTCCAACAACCACTCGACAAAGGTGTGGTCCCCTTCCCAGGTTGGTTTTGAGAGGACTTGATCATAAGGTACCCACTCCAAGGTCCCTTCGTTACACTCGATCAGTTCTCCTTCAAAATCTGTTACCTTGAAGACATAGGTGTACCAGTCTAAATCTGGAGTGAACTCCGGAAAGGTAATAATCCCTTTCAAAACTGGCTTGGCTCTAAGGCCCGTCTCCTCAAAAATCTCACGCGCAGCACACTCCTGTGGGGTTTCCCCGCGTTCTAATTTCCCACCAACTCCGATCCATTTGCCTTCATGGACATCATTGGGCTTTTTATTGCGATGCAGCATGAGAAATTCTTTCCCATTGTCAATGTAACAAATCGTTGCTAATTGTGGCATTTCTTTCTCCTATCTTAACCAATCAATCGGCTCGCGTCCCGCCTCTTTCAAAAAAATTGATTGGTTTTTTGAAAAAGGGTTGGGAACCAAAAGAATCCTCGGTAAGCCGATAAGGGACTTGGGTGAGCTGATTCAAGGACCAAATGTCGATCGTGGGTAATCAGAGGCTTTTTCTTACGGGCATAAGATCCCCAGAGGATAAAGACAACTGGCTCCTCCAACTCATTAACCACCTTGATCACAGCATCTGTGAAAGGCTCCCAAATTTGTCCTGCATGACCATTGGCCTGACCAGCAGGCACTGTCAAACAAGCATTGAGCAAGAGCACTCCTTGCTCCGCCCAAGAGGTTAGATCATGGGAGCGCTTCTCTCCAATATCTGAACGTAATTCTTTGAGAATATTTTGCAAAGAAGGTGGCGCTGGTACATGATCTGGAACAGAAAAACTTAAGCCCTGCGCCTGATCCGGTCCATGGTAGGGATCTTGGCCTAAGATCAAGACCTTAACCTGATCCATCTCTGTCGTCTGCAAGGCCTTAAAGACCTTGTCACGCGGTGGATAAACCACTCCTTTGCTATAGACTTCATTCATAAAGTCATTGATCTGGTGAAAATACCCTTCTGGAAGATGGGATTTGATGGCTTCATGCCAGGGTGAATGTCGCATGGAAACTCTCCGCTATCCAATAAATTCTTACCTTTCATTATACCACATTTGACAGAGATCCACTGGATAAAAAAGAGGCTGGACAATTATATCCAACCTCTATTTCTGCCTGTTCAATAAGCGAAAGCTTTTAGGTGTTTTCTCTCTTGGGATATCCTGCTAGACCAATCGAAGCCACTAGCAAAATTTGCGGTAAGAATTGGATGAGGTAACGGGTCTTCCCGCCTTCAAAGATGGTTAAGAAGAGCAAGCCACCAAAAACCGCTAAAGAAAGGAAGTTAAAGGCATCTGTATCTCGACGTTTGAGATAGGCCCCAAGCAAGCCAGCCGACAGAACGATCCAGATCAACTGTTTCACAAATTCATAATACTTGTACTGTGGACGATCCGTGCTGAGGAAATAGGTTCGCACCCATTTTGCCAGACCATTGTTTTTAGTCAGTGGTGCATAGAGAGGATTGATAAAAGGCGTCTTCTCATACTCTACATCTCGGTAGAGCCAGCCCAGGGTTCCTTCTGCTACCGTCAAGGATTGCTTGTAGTAGATATGCCCGATCAAACCGAACGGTCCGTACTCCTTGAGACGGCGCTTGATTTCTTTGATCACATTTTCTTTTTTAAAGAGGCCATTGTTGTAATCCGATCGCTTATCCTCATCAATATAGGCTAGCAAGCCTTCTTTCATATCTTCTTGGTTGTGCCCCATATCTGTCAAGCCCAGATTGATAAACAAGAGTGGTCCTTTAGCCAGCCCTTCTTGTTTCAAGATCGGCACAACTCTTTGATGATTAACCGCTGTATTCAATCCTGCAAAGACAAATCCCGTCATAATCACGGTCACCGTAGCAATCTTGCCAAAGGCCTTCCAATTTCCTCTGAAGAAGAGTACAGCCCAAAAGGCAATCATGACAATAATGGTCGTTGGACGGATCAACATGGATAGGCCAGATAAGATGCCCAAGCCAACTATCTTCTTCCAAGAGATGCTTGCTTAGTCTTCCTTCAAGAGATCCAAGGCCCACCATAACTGAAGAGCGATCAAAGGAAGCGGCGGAATGTCCGTGTACATGGAATAGAAATACGGCGAGTAACAGATCAAGCTCACATAGAAGAGATAGACTAGATCAGCCGTTTTTTGATTGAAATGCTTCTGGGACAGCTTGTACAAGAGGACTGCACCCAGATTGACATAGAGGATATTGAGAGCCTGCATGACCCACAGACCGCTAGAGCCAAATAAGACATAGAAAAACTTCTCGTAAAGAAAGAGCGGAATGTTATTGGGATTGCGACTGAGGTAGTTGGTGATAGAGGATTGCTTAAGAAGATCAAAAGCCCCTTTGAAAACAACCGCAGCATCCCGACGGATAAAGAGCTCCGCACAGACCATAACAATCAACTGAAAGACAACTGCTCCATACAAGAAGCCTTTTTTATGCCGGGTCAACCAAGCAAAGGCACTCTTTAGCCCATCGCGTTTCAGCCAGGCTAGCAGAAATAGCAATCCAGCACCTAAAATGGCTAGCCATGAAATCTCTCTCAGATAGGTCACACTGATCAAGAACCAGTGGACCATCACTAGCAACATGACAACATGAAGCATCCCAAATAGAATACGTTTACTTTTCGATAACATAGGTCCATTATATCAAAAAAACAGCATTTCTGCTGTTTTGGACTGACTATCAACTGTAAAGTGAAAAGAAAAGTTGTTCTAAAATGTAATTTATAAACATACTCATTTTATCGAAGCAATTTTTAACTCTTAACCTTAACTAACAGACCTAAAATACTAGAATTAAAATACATAATAATACAAGATAAATTCCAACCGTTAGAATCATTCCGATTTTATAGAAAACCGACTAAGCCAGCATATCGTTCGACAAAACCGATCTGTGGGTCGACTGGATTATAAAAGACTGTCATAGGAGACCCGATTGGGAATATCATCCGCAAATCCAGATTTTTGCCGGCTCCAAGAACATAGGTTCTATCGAAAACATTGGTTTGTCTTGACTTAGAAGAAGTCTCTCTGAAATAAGCGTAGGTAAAGGTCTTTTGGTATCTTTCGCCCCCAACTTGATACTCCACCACAGGCAGGGAAATAAGCAGTTGATTTTTGGAATCAAAAGCAACTACTTCTCCCAGAACTTTTGCGGTTGATTCTGTTTTCACTTTTATTTCACGACGATACAAGGTGTAAAAGATGAGCAGCATGATCAAGAAAACAAGGGCTCAGAATGCCCAAGCTAAGCCAGAATATTGTTACTGTCATTGATTTTTTTACCCTTTCACATAAACTAGTTGGTTTCAAATCCCTTGAAAAATTTTTATTCTCCCCTTTTCAACCAATTCTGTTGCTGCGCTTTTTCTGCAAAATCTTTTGCTTTGTTTATATCTAGTGAATTTGAATCTGATGGGGCATTGGATTCAATCTCTTCTTTCAATTCTTGTAAAGTTTGAACATCTTTCGGAGTTAAATTAGAGATCGTGCTAGATTCTTTTTCTGTCGAACTTTCTGGCACAGACTGGATCTCGCTATTAGGTTTTTATTACCTCAGTTCCTACATCCGTTTGTTTGGAGCTGGTCGGTATAACATGAAGAATCCAACAATTACAATGATGAAAGATAGGATCGATATCCCATTTCGTTTTTTTGAATTTCTTCCTGAGGAATTTCTACTCCTTTTGTTGATAAATTCTTCCATTCTGGATGTTCCTTCTCAGCTGCTTTTTTCTCATAAAAGAAAGGTGCAATCAATGACTGATTGATGAAGGTGAGAGTTCCAAGACAGGTTATAAAAAAGGGCACTTCACGAGAGTGGCTAAGCAATATCTGAATATAAAATACACTAGCAATTATACCTAGGACGATAATAATTGTAAATCTAATTTTAAATTCCTTCTTCATTTGCAAATAATGTTCTTTTGTCATCTTATTCTCCCTTAAAAATAGTTTTTCCTTCATCCATAAAAACAATTACTACTATCATACCGGATTTTACTTTGAGATTCAAGTTAATCACCAACTAGTGAAAAGAGTATAAAAAAGAAGCGTTAGAAACGCTTCCGTCCTATTATTTATCTTGCCAAGTTTCTTGGTTTTCCTTGAAACGGTGTAACAACTCTAAACCTTCAGAAGTGATGTAACCTTGTTCTTCTGCTAAATGAATCAATTCTGTGTAGTTAGACAAGGTTTCAAGTTGAACGCCAGCTTCCGCAAATTTCTTATCGGCTTTCTCCAATTGGTAGGTGAAGATGGCAACCACACCAAGAACGTCCGCCCCTTCACGCTTGGCAGCTGCGACAGCATCCAAGACAGATCCACCAGTAGAAATCAAATCTTCCACTACGACCATCTTTTGACCTTGTGGTACACGGCCTTCAATTTGATTTCCAGCACCGTGGTCTTTTGGTTTGCTACGAATGTAGGCAAATGGCAAATTCATCTTGTCCGCAATAATGGCTCCGTGAGGAATCCCAGCAGTTGCTGTACCTGCAATCACTTCCACTTCAGGGAAAGCTTCCTTGATTTTATCTACAAATCCATTTTCGATCAAGGTACGAGTTTCTGGATAAGCGAGGGTTACACGGTTATCGGTATAAATTGGGGACTTGATCCCAGATGCCCAAGTGAACGGTTCTTCTGGTTTCAAATAAACCGCTTCGATTTTCAAAAGATGGCTAGCAATATCTTTAGCTAATGACATGACGACTCCTTTTTACGATTTTAATCATATACGAATTAAATCAATCATTGATTTAAACAACAACTTTACAGGTTAGTGAACGCGTTAGGGAAGGTCCAGTAGGACTTCCGTGCAGAGCTACAAAAATTTTTCACTTTTAGTAGCAATTAGTGTTCCGACGATTATGAGAATAAAACGATACTTTTTTTATTCTCATAATCTAGTGAATAGTTTAGGGAAGGCCCTATCAGGGCTTCCCGTAGAACGTCTTGAAGCACAGCTTCTAGACGTTCTTAACTATTCCACTGTCTCTTAATTTCATGGTAAGCGTCCCATGGGTTTTTCTGCTTGGATGATTGGGACGTCCAACGACAATATAGTCAGATCCAATTTTATGAGCTTCTTGTGGGGTCATGACCCGTTTTTTTGGTCGCCGATTTCAGCTCCAGCTGGGATCGAATCCCTGGTGTGACACAGACAAAGTCTGATGAAGTGGCATCCTTGATCAAAGGCTACTTCATGGGCTGAGCAGACAACACCATCCAAGCCTGCTTCTTGGGCCTTGCGAGCATAATTGACTACAGATTCTTGGACTGTTGTTTGGATGTTTTTGGCAATCACGCATGTCTTCTTCACTGGTAGAAGTCAACTGGGTCACGGCTACCAATTTAGCTCCTTCACCAAGAGCGCCTTAGCTTCGCGCATCATCTCTACACCACCGGTGCGTGGACTGTCACCATATCTACTCCGAAAGGTCCCCAGTACGGACATGGCTGATTTGACTGTATTTGGGATATCATGCAATTTTAAATCAAGGAAAATACTGTGTCCAAGCCCTTTGAGGTAATGTACAATTTCAGGACCAACTGCATAGAAAAAAATTCCATTCCGATTTTTTTACAAATAATTTTTTTCGTCTTCTGGAAAATGCTCTAAAAAAAGTGTTTTGACATCCTCGAAAGCTGGGAAAGTCAAGGGCGATAATAGGACGTTCTTCACGCATGGATTACTCCTTTTTTTGATTGATCATTTTTGTCTACAAAAACCTTGCCCGAGGCAAGGTTACACGAAAAATAGGTAGGAACAACTACCATGATTCACCGTCTAGACCTTAGGAGCCTCTCTGGACTGCTTTTAAAGGTTTTTTTATTTATTGTAGTACGATATTTGGGAAAAGTCAAGGATTTACAGTAGATTTTTCCCGTACATGTTTTCGGAAGTTCTCAAGTGTGTCAATACCATAGCGATCCATGACCTGTGGCAGATCTTCGATGATGGTTGGACATGCATAAGGATCAGTGAAATTAGCGGTTCCAACTCCAATCGCAGAAGCCCCTGCAATCATCATTTCAATGGTCGCTTCGGCTGAATCGACACCTCCCATTCCGATAATCGGAAGTTTAGTGGATTGGGCAACCTGACGGATGAGTTTTCAAATGCAACTGGGAAAAACGGCTGGACCCCGACATGCCTCCGGTTCCATTGGCAATGATGGGCTTACCAGTCTTGAGGTCAAAGCGCATGCCCAACCAAGGTATTGATCATGGTCAAAGCCAGTCGCCCCTGCATCCTCTGCTGCTTTTTGCGACCTGCGTGATGTCTGCTACACTAGGCGTTAACTTGACATAGACAGGGACGGAGGATGCTTCTACCGTCGCTTTCACAGCCGCATAGGCCAACTCAGGAACCTGCCCGATTAAGAGACCGTTGTTGCCCATGGTCTACGTTTGGACAAGAGATATTGAGCTCAATGGCCTTTGACATTTGGTGCTTGCGAGATCTTGCCAGATACCGTCGCATACTCTTCGTTGGAGAAGCCAGCTACATTGGCAATAATCGGTAAGTCTGGATAATGTTGGGCCAGCCAAGGAAGTTTTTTCTGCCAGGACCACGTCTACCCCTGGATTTTTGGAGCCCAATGGCATTGAGCATGCCGGCAGGCGTCTCAGCGACACGTGGCGTTGGATTACCAAAACGAGCCTCAGCAGTTGTCGCCTTGATCATGATGGATCCAAGCAGATCTAAGTCATAGTATTTGGCATATTCCTGACCGAAACCAAAACAGCCAGATGCCGGGAATAATCGGGGTTTTTCAAGTCTAAACCAGGTAAGGATACGGCTAGTCGATTTGCTGTCATAAGGTCCTCCTACATCACAATCGTACCGGTTTCAAAGACCGGTCCGTCTTCACACACGCGCTTATTAGTCGCTTGGCTTTCATTTTTCCAGATGCACTACACAGGCATAGCAAGCACCCATCCCACAAGCCATTCGCGATTCCATGGAAATGTAGGCGCGGGGATGGTCATGGAAATTTGGTATTGACATATTTGAGCATGCCAGGTGCTCCCACAAGAATAGATAGCGTCAAACTCCTGGTCCATCTGATCAATGACCGTAGAGACATAGCCCTTAGTGCCATAAGTCCCATCGTCTGTCGTTACAGTGACATGAGCCACCTGAGAAAGCTCTTCTTCCAAAATGACAGCGTCTTTGGTCGCAAAAGCCGACAACCACTTCAACTTCCACCCCTTGCTCATGGAGTTGTTTGGCCACTTGGACCAAAGGAGGAACACCGATACCGCCACCGATGATCAAGGCTTTCTGACCTTGGCCGAGATTGGTGAGATCAAAGCCATTTCCCTGAGGGCCCCATGACACTGAGTTTAGCTACCGACTGGCAAGTGAGAAAAGATGGCTGTCCCTCCCACCCTTCGATGCGGTAGATGAGGCGACAGGTCTGGCTGTCTCGGGATCAATCTCTGAGATGGAAATCGGACGACGGAGGAGCTTGGACTCATCAGGGTACGCGGATATGAAGGAATTGACCCTGGCAGCATCTGCGCCACCATTTCCCCCTTCAGGATCATAGAATAGATGCGGGGAGCGATCTCTTCTTGAGCGACTAGCTCCATCTCCTCCATCATGATTTTTGCCAAAGCGTTTTTTTACAACTGTCACTGACCATTGATTTCCTCTTCTTTCTTTCCAGCAAAAAAAGACCTCGCAAAAGCAAGGCTCTACAAATGATCAGCTAGACTCAGTCTGCTGATCTTTTTTTCTGTCTTTCCTTGCAGGCCTCTCTGGACCTCTTAAAGGTTAAATTTGTCTCATTATATCGCGCTCCTTCTCGCTTGTCAAGTAAAATCAGTAACTCAGGAAAGCTTTCTGGGATCAAAAATCTTCTGGGATCGGTTTGATGTATTGCATGGCGATTCGGTTTCTCAGGCTTACGATCAACTAGATAAAGAACCAGTAAAAAGAGCCATTCCAAAGGGTTTCATCAGGTAGTAGATCAGGTCCATAGCCCATTTCTTCTTGATATGTTTGGCAAAGGGATAGCCATAGCGGTCATAATTGCGACGCAAGAAGCGATGGAATCGCGGCGCCTTTTCTTCTAGTACCTGTTCAAAGGCATTGGCGATACAGAGCTGGCGATTGACAACGACTGGATGACCGTGGCGGACGCCCATCCGCTGTGGCTTGACAACTTTTTCATGCCCACCAGCCGCAACCGTACAGAGATAGTGCTCATCAATGATGAGATTCTGAGGAGGGATCTTCTGTGAGAAGGCCCAGTCAGCTGTATTGGTCCAGGCCTTGATCATGGAATCCGGCTGCTGGCCAAAGAGCATGAGAATAAGGACAACAAGGGCAAGAGTCGGAAGGGCAACAAGGACCGCTAGCCATGGCCAGTTACGCGACTGATTTAAGAGCTGGTGGAACCATTGAAGTAGACGATTCTCATAGCTTATCTCTGTTCGATCTTCCTGCCACTCCTTGATGCGAACCCATAATAGATGGATGGAATAGATCAATAAGAAAAAGGTGTGAAAAACTTGCTACCTGCAGTTGATTATCGAAAAACTAAGAGAAGAACCACACCTCCTAGAATGCCACTGATGCAGAAGACATTTGCTAACGGCGAAAGTGAATTCGCATCCCGGTAGGAATAAATGATCAAGGCTAGTAAAGTAAGAGCTGCCAGTGTGAAGAAGGTCGGATAGGCGCCAGACCAGATCAAAGCATGCTTCTGAGAATTGATCAAACTCTCACTCCAATCGTAAAAGGTCATATCCTTGACGATGAAAAATGAAAAATCGCTTCGAGAAAGCAACCAAAGAGACCAAACCAAAAGAACAATGGTAGGCTGTTGCTTTTTTTCTTTTTGACAGGCTTAGGATTAGGTGATTCCTGCTTTTCCTTCGTAAGAAATGCGTCATCTTCTCTTGTCCCTTCTCCTTCCTTTTGCTCCTCTTTCCTCAAATAGATCCGGATCTTTGAGAGCTTCTTCCTCTGCTTCTTTGAACTGGAGGCTAGACCACCGACCAATCCCATAAATGATGACAAAAAAATATTGGGGACAAAGAGGGCCAGGGTCAAACCGTAGGGCAAGATCTTCATGGTAAAAGGCAATGATCTCCCAAAAACTAAATTGGATAAATGGATCCGTTTATTGCATAGATCGACTGACTAATGACAAAATAGATGTAAAAGGCCAATAGAATCAGTGCATTTGGTCACAAAATTGATCTGTAACAGACCGGCTGTGAAATGGGTTTCCAATTTCCTTATCCTTTTTCTTATACCAGGAAACTAGTTTTTTTCATAAAGATCTCCTCAATCAATTTTTTTACCATTCTATCAATCAGATCTCCACTTTCAGCAAGGCAAAACTGTATTTTTCCATCAAAATCAGTCCCCAGATGGAGATTTTGTTCCCAATTTTTCTATTTTTTTAAATATTTGATCTAGCCTACTTCCTATTACCTCCCTCAGCCTGCATTATACTCTGATACAGTCCTTGAAAGACCACATTTTACGGGAAAAATCGCGCTTTTTTTATGTTAAAATAAAAGCATGAGAATACAACAATTACAATACATTATCAAAATCGTCGAAACCGGCTCTATGAATGAGGTCGCAAAACAACTCTTCATCACGCAACCCTAGCCTTTCCAATGCCGTTAAGGACTTGGAAAAATGAGATGGGGAATTGAAATCTTTATCCGGAAATCCCTAAAGGGATCACTTTGACCCGCGATGGGATGGAGTTCCTCTCTTATGCCCGCCAGGTGGTGGAGCAGATTGACCTCTTGTCCGAGCGCTATAAAAATCCCGTAGGTTCTCGTGAGCTTTTCAGTGTCTCTTCACAGCACTACGCCTTCGTGGTTGAGGCCTTCGTTTCTCTATTGAAGAAAAGCGACATGGAAAAATACGAGCTCTTCCTACGGGAGACGCGGACTTGGGAGATCATCGATGACGTCAAGAATTTCCGAAGCGAGGTTGGCGTACTCTTTTTGAATAGCTACAACCGGGATGTCCTCTCTAAGATGCTGGATGATAATCACCTGATTGCCACCCACCTCTTTACAGCGCAACCTCATATCTTTGTCAGCAAGACCAATCCTCTTGCCAAGAAGGAGATCGTTCACTTGTCAGATCTGGAAGATTTCCCATACCTTAGCTATGACCAAGGAACCCACAACTCCTTCTACTTCTCAGAAGAGATCCTCTCTCAAGAGCATCATAAGAAATCCATCGTCGTCAGTGACCGGGCGACCCTCTTTAATCTCTTGATTGGTCTGGATGGCTACACCATTGCGACCGGGATCCTCAACAGCAATCTCAACGGAAACAACATCGTCTCCATTCCCCTTGATATCGAAGACCCGATCGAGCTGGTCTACATCAAACATGAAAAAAACAGCCCTCTCAAAAAAATGGGAGAAAAAAATTCATCGAGTACTTTGCTTGAGGAAGTGAAGTTTGATAAAATAAAAAAATATCTGAGTGTTCATGCTTCACTCAGATATTTTTTTATAGTCATCTCTATATTTAGAAAATCAAATATGGGTCAACAACTTTGTATTCACGAAAATCATTCTAACATCCATATTATTTGAAATCAGTTAACATTTTTTTACTAAGTATTTCAGTTGTGTATTCATTTTTTTATCTGTGTATGTTTTTCGATTGTGATAAAACTCTAAAACCTTTAATGTTCTTGCTTCGGTCTTTCATGATATATGTATCTGTTATAGTAGTTTTAAATGAATTTCCTGTCATACGAATTCCAACCGGTTGATTAGTAAATCGATCAGAATAAAATAAATAAACAGAAAAATTTTTTTCTTGACCAATATTTAAACTATTTCCACCATGATCAAACCGTGTATCCCAATAATTGTGTGATTTTGACTGATCATAAGCATCAAAAAACCTTTGATTCCTTTCTGCTGTATTCATAACAGATTGCCGAAAGAATACTGGGCGGAAAAAAGTAAATTCTGGTTCCGTACCATATTGGTAGTAAGTTTGTAGTTTTCCACTCTTTGGATTTCTAACTTGAAATCTAATCTCATATGGATATTCTGGTATTTGAACCAAGGTATCCCCTTGGTAGAGCATTAAAACTAAATCAGTTCTATAAATGTAGCTGTGATCCACCTCTTTTAGATTTGGAAAACGGTTAGATAGTTTCGTAAGAAGCTCATTATTTAAAATTTTCTCACTAAATGCAGGACCAATTGATCCTACATCAAAAGGGAATGTCCGCTTTACTTTTTATCAGTAAAGGTCACATGTAGTATTCTGTGACTACCATATTTCATCTATGTCTGTTCGGATAGATTCTTTCCATTGTCCATTAGATGGTTTCATTTTCTATGTCATCATGAATAAATTCGAAATTGATGTCTTTGATAATCTTTTTTTCTGTGGCTTTAATTTTTACTGGTTTTTGTAATTGTACACATCATAATAAATCGCTCCTGGCTCAAATAACTCAGGTTTTAAATAATAACGTAGGGCAATATAACCGATGAATACACCAAATAAAGCCAGGTAGATATGTTTCTTCTTAATTTCCAACTTCTTCACCTCCTAAAGATGGACTCTAGTAACAAGATTGAAACCTCTTGTTTCTTACTTACGAAATATTTTTTTCTTGCTCTTTCACTATCATCATAATAATTTCTCAGTTCGTTGAGGACTTCTTTTTCATACTCCTCTTTATTGTTTTCTGTATAGATCTTTTGTGTAGTCCGTACTTTCATCCGATCATTTTGATCACGCTTTTATCAGTTGTGTACGGGTAACTGTTAATTTAAATTTCGATCCTGTAGGATTTATATTAATGGGAAGGTTAGATAAAGAATCTGAATAATACCAAGTATCGTAATAAAATTTATATTGATAGGTATTTGACAATTCTTTAGAAATGGGTATCGACTCCCCTGTCCCAGTAACCCTTCCAACTGTTTATAGTAATCATCATAAAAAGATTGCATGTCTGCTTGATCCACATCTTTTTTTAGTTTTTTTAAAAAAACACAGGTGTATTGGTTTTCTCCGGCAAATTTCCCATATTCATAATAAGTTTGTAACTTTCCATTTTTGGATTCTTTAGGGTCAAAAACGCGTAACAGCTTCTATTTTCTGGAACTTGATAGAGAGTATCCCCTACATACATCATTCCAGCTAAAAAAAGGCAATTTTGAAACCACTATTTTTTTCTCTGTGATCACATTTGGAAATCTTCGGAGCATTTCTTGTTCTAATTTTTTTATCATATAGTAAATTTACGACTGAAGGTTGGACCCATTCGAATCGTCTTTTTCTAGGGAATTCTAATTTTTGAACCATCTTCTAACGTGGCATGTAAAATGACATCCCCACCATTAAAAAGGCCAAGATCAGACCGAGTTTCTTCCGACCAAGTTAACCCTTGAGGAACCACTGATTTTTTTCATAATAAATAAATTCAAGATTGATCTCTTTTACTTTTTGCTTTTTTTGGGCTCTATCTTCTCTGCTTTGTAGTTATAAACTCTGGTATATTGATAGTCCTTATCAAATAAACCAGGATCAACATAATTTTTTTCAAATATTGATAAAGTCCAAAGAAGAATAATCCTAAAGCTACTAAAAACAAGTGGCAATTTCTTTTTTTAACTTCTTCATGCACGCCTCCTAGGAAAATTTAATACATTATAATATAAGGAAGAAACCCGAACAATCTAACCTATTGTCCTAATATAAATATAATCCATAAAAAAATGTTGAAGTGTTTCACTCTAGAATTGAAATAAACTAAACTCCAGCTTGTATTATTCTACTATGATTTTTTTGGTTTTTCTGTCAAGAATTTCATACGTGTATTCAGTTTGATCAGTGTAAGTTTTCGATTTTGAAGTAACTTTTTCACCCTCGCTATCCTGATCTTCATTTGGTAAAATATAGGTATCTGTAATCGTTGTTTTAAATGTATGTCCCGTAGGGCTAATTCCAACCGGCTGATTGCTTAATCGATCGGAATAAAAATAAACGATAGTAACGATACCCTTGCGAAATTGATAAATTAGCATGTCTAAATTCGAAATCTCTATCCCAATAATTTTTACTAGATTGGTTATAAGCATTAAAAAAATTCTGGTTTTTTTCATTATATAAGTGTGCTTTGTTTTGTAAAAAGAATACTGGTCGAAAATAATTAAATTTAGGTTCTGAACCATATTGATAGTAAGTTTGGAGCTTACCATTATTTGGATTTTTCACCTGGAATTGAATCACTGTTTGTTTCTCTGGAATTTGAAATAAGGTATCTCCCTGATAGAGCATTAGAACAGATTCTAAAGAATGATATTGAACAACATCAATGGGTTCTACTAACGGGAAACGAGACGATAATTTTTTATATAATTCATCATCCAAATTTTTCCAACTAAATGACGGACCAATTGAATCTGTTTTTAAGGGAATATCCGCCTTACTGTTATCAGTAAAAGTCACATGTAATATTGGGTCATTACGATATCTATCAATATCTGTTCGTATGGTCTCTTTCCATTTTTCCATCTGTAGGCCTTTTGCTCATTTTTTTATCATGGATAATTTCGATGTTAATATCTTTGATAATCTTTTTTTCTGTGGTTTTATTTTACTAACTTTGTATTGATAGACCTTATGATAAGTATACTCTGAATCAAACCAATCTGGCTTAATATAATACCGAAGACCGATGTAGCCAATAAACAGACTCACTAAAGCAAGAAATACAAATTTTTCTCTTCATCCTCAACTTCTTCATGCACGCCTCCTTGACAAAAAAACTATTTCATTATATCATAATCAAATACATTCATATAGCGCTAGTCAAAGGTAGACATAAAAACACCTGAAACAAGTGGATTTCCACTTCCCTCAGGTGTTCTTTTTATCGTCTTAATTGAGAAAAATACTTCCCCAATCTTTCCTTCGATAACCAGGTCAGCTTGCTTGTCTTGTGGGATACTGGTCTTATTGATGACAACCAGCTTCTTCCCTTGGAAATACTGGATCAGGCTAGCTGCTGGGTAGACCACAAGGGAGGTCCCGCCGATAATGAGAAGATCAGCCGCCTGGATGGCTTGGGCTGCTTGGCTAAAGACGTCCATATCGAGAGGCTCCTCGTAAAGAGTCACATCTGGTTTGACCACCTTACCACAGTCCAAACAGTGTGGAACCGGGCCTTCTAAAGCTAGAAAGGCCTCTAAATCATAAAATCGCTGGCAACCCGTACAGTAATTACGGTCAGCACTACCATGGAGTTTCAAGACTTTCTTAGACCCCGCCATTTCATGGAGACTATCGATATTTTGTGTCACGACTGCCTTGAGCTTACCAGCTTCTTCAAGCCAAGCCAGATAGCGATGGGCAGCATTGGGTTTGGCATCTGGGTAGAGCAAGTACTTCTTGTAAAAGTCGAAAAAGTCCTCAGGATAGCGCTCAAACATGGTATGGGAGACCAATTGTTCAGCTGTCAAATGCCGCCCTACCTGAACACTATAGACACCGTTTGAACTTCGAAAATCTGGAATATTTGACTCCGTGGAAACTCCTGCCCCACCGAAAAAAACACGATCCGATGACTCTGATCAATCATCTCCTGTAGTTGAGCAATCTTATCCATCTACTTCTCCTTTAGTAGCTCTTCCATGACAGCATTGGCCTGATCAAAATAAAAGTTAGCTTGATCATAATGGATGCCTGTGTAGCTTGCAAGGTCAATCAAATTCTTCATAAAATCTTGAGAAGAGAAACCCGTCGTCCGATGGAGCTCTTCTTCATCAAAAGGCTTGATCAAGTGGGCCAAGGGATTGCGAACGGATTTTTCTAACTCCCGCAATTGTTGGGCCGCAACTTTGACGCTATCTGGCAAATCCAACTGCACAATCAACTCCGTCAAACTGGATGAATTGACCACACTTTCGCTGTGGAATTGCTGAAGGATAGGGTTGTCGGACGCATGCAGGCTCTCAAATTTCCAACGGTCATAACTCGATTCTTTGGAGTTATGAATATAGTTGGTAATATCAGGAATTTTCAACTGAATCAATCGCATAAAGATCCGATAGATGGCTGGGCTGACGGCACGAACAAAGTCAATAATCTGCTCATTTCGCAACTTCGCTTCAAGATCATAGAGGTAGTTGGCCAACTGTTCATCTTCTGGATCTTCATGCCAAAAAAGCTGAAAACCAGTCGCCTCTAGCAACTCGGTTCTCAACTTTTGATTCATGACGGGTTGGATATTGAGCTCTCGACGCTCCGCCATTAACTGCAGTAAACTCACCAACAAATCCGGTACTTCTTCCTGCTGTTTGATAGAGCGCAGAGCCCGGCTGTAGTGATAATTTTGGAGATCGTAGAGCCATTCATCATGAAGGAATTTTTGCCATTAGTCTGCAATCAAGGTCTCAAGACCAACTTTCATCATGTCAGTGAAAGTATTTTTGACGTTCTTCAGCAGTTGTGTCCTCATCTGGATTGACCAAACTATCAGAAATGGTCATGATAGCAAGGGCATCAACATGGTGTTGAGCCGCAAAGATAGTAAAAGGGTCATTGCTTCCATTTCTACAGCTTTGACACCCCATTTACCAAGCTCGATGTTCTTTTCACCATAGTTTGAATAGAAGACATCTGATGACAAGACATTGCCGACGTGAGTCGTCATGCCAAGGTCTTTGGCAATGTGGTAAGCCTTGTCTAAAAGATCAAAGCTAGCGATTTGTGGGAAATCGTATTGAGGCCAGTCGTTGCGGATGATATTTGAGTTGGTTGCGCAGCTTGTGCCAAGACCAATTCACGAACATGCACATCCTCATTCAAAGAACCAGCCGTTCCCACACGGATCAATTTCTTCACGCCGTAGTCGACAATCAACTCACGCGCATAGATGGAGATCGATGGCATTCCCATTCCAGTCCCCATGACAGAAACACGATGACCTTTATAAGTACCCGTGTAACCAAACATGTTACGGACCTCGTTGAAGCAAACAGCGTCTTCAAGGAAATTCTCAGCAATAAATTTCGCACGAAGAGGATCTCCAGGAAGAAGAATTTTATCAGCAATTTCACCCTGCTTAGCAGCAATATGGATAGACATAATTAAGATATAAAGGGCGACAGAGAACAAAGTAAAAATAGGAAACTGACGACGCATCGCAGATGCTAGACAGTTTATCTTTTTTACACAGTTCTCCGCCCGTATTCAGTTCAGCGAATACGGTAAACCCATCCTTTCTTTTTTTATTGAGTAATTAGGAGAGCTTTCCGCTCGTGTTCAAATTAGAACACATGCTCTACCTTTCTTTTTTATTTATTTTGTTAATGAATCCAAAAACGCAAAGAGTTTGGCATTCATTTCTCGATAATCGTAAGCACGAATGGCTTCAGGTTTTTGAACAAAGGTCAGGTTTTGACTTTGTTCTTCCAAAACAGCTTCACCGTCAGCAGCAATCAAGAGATTGACTGCTTCTGTATCAAATTCCAAGTGAGCTTGGAAGGCATAATGTTTAGGACTGAAGCGAATCATCTGACGTGGACACCCTTGACTAGTCGCAAGAACGACAGCATCTTCTGTCAATCCTGGCATATCACCATGCCAGTGACCAGTTTCAAGAGTTCCTCCAAACTCACCGACATGTGGATCTTTGAGTCCTTCAGGCGTCAAGGTCACAGGATAAACCCCAATCTCACGTTCCGGACTATGCTCATACTTCGCTCCATAGGCAACAGACAGGAGCTGGGCACCCAGACAGACCCCGACAATATAACGATCTGCCTTGATGGCCTTTTGAATCAGCTCGATCTCTGCTTGAGGATCGTAGTATGGAAAAGTTTCCCGATCTTCGTCTGGCGATTGAGGACCTCCCATCACAATTAAGAAGTCGATCTCATCCACTGTCTCTGGTAGGGCTTCATTCTCATAGACTTTAGTCGTGGTCACTTGATGGCCACGCTCCTGCGCCCATTTTAGATAAGCGCCCGGCACTTCAAAGGTTTCATGCAGTACAAAATGTACCTTCATCATTTCTTCTCCCATTTCTTTCGAATCGTGTATGACAGACCAGCCGCAAGTACAAGCGGGATTGTCAAATTCCAAGTTTGGCCTGTAAATCCAAGGCTCAGGGCAATGGCTGTCAGAGGAGCTTCTAGGGTCGTCTCTAAAAAGACGGTCGCTCCTAGTAACATCCCTAGAACAGGATCCAGATGAATCCCAACTGCTGTCAAAAGCAAGGTCACTAGGTAGCCAGAACCAATCCCAAGGGCAAATGATGGTGTCAAGGTACCCCCATAAGCACCATTGCGCAAGAGGAGATAAACAAGAAGCCCCTTCACTGCAAGAGTCAGTGGAAGATAAGGAATCGACTGGCTAGATAAGAGGGCTTGCGCTAGTACCTGGCCATTTCCCATAAAGATAGGGAAAAAGGCTACTAGGCTCCCCAGCGCTAGAAAGGCTAGAGGAAGAGCCCAAAGGACCGTCCCGTCCTTGCGCCGTTTGTGACTAGCCCGCTTGGCGAGGAAAGCAAAGACCAGAGCCAAGGGAGTGACCAAGAAAGCAATCACAATAGCCTGTAAGAAGCTGCTAGCCGACCATGAGACTGCGGACAGGTGATAAATGGCCTCCTGACCAACGATGGGCTGAGCGACCCAGGTGGCCAGATAAGTACTGGTCAAAACCAGTAGAAGATTCTGCCAACTGTAGGCGAGTCCTAAGGTCTCAAAGACAAATAAGCTACTGGCAAAGGGGACCTGATAGACCGCAGCCAAACCAGCTCCAGCCCCACAGGCGATCAAGACTTTCCGCTCTTTGAAAGCTAGTGAGAATCCCTTCGCCAAGCGACCAGCTAGAAGAGCCCCGACCTCACGTGGGGCTCCTTCTTTTCCGACCGATGCACCTGCTCCTACAATTGCCACCTGCATCCCTGCATGAAGGAGGTGGGGGAAGGGCGCTGGATCCCGGTCTTCAGCTAGGTCAATTTGCTGGCGAATAGACAGGATCTTATAACGCCTTTGCAGAACATACCAGAAGCCAGCTGCCAAGCACCCAGTCACACACAAGACCAGAAATCTACGGAGACCTCCAGCTTCTTGAAATTGCTGGAGCAAATCCGAACTAGCTTGGCCAAAGGCCAGCTCTTGCACCCCTTCTAGTAGATAATGACAGGCAATTCCGACCAGACCCGTCCCTATCCCTAATGATAAGGTGGCTAGAAGAAACCTCAGTCCGTAGGGCAGCCTTTGGAGTCGTACTTTCATTGGATTAGAGTTCAGCAAGAATCGCTTTTAGCAATCCTTTGAAGTCGCCTTTGACGCGCTCTGTCACTTCTACTACTTCTTCGTGGTTGAGCTCTTCTTGAAACCAGTATGCAAAGTTGGTAATACATGAAATACCAAGAACCTTCAAACCAGAGTGAGCAGCAACGATGACTTCAGGAACAGTTGACATACCAACAGCATCTGCTCCAAGAGTCTTATACGCACGGATTTCAGCTGGAGTCTCGTAGGTAGGACCTGTCACACCGATATAAACCCCATCATCCAATTTGATACCCAATTTATCTGCTACTTGATGAGCTGTCTCACGGTATTCAGGTGTATAAGCTTTCGACATATCAGGGAAACGTGGACCAAAGTCATCCAAGTTTCGCCGATCAATGGGTTTTGACCAGTCATGTTGATGTGGTCTGTGATGGCCATCAAGGTACCTGGTCCAAAGCCGATACCACCGGCAGCGTTGGTAACAAGAACCCCTTCACAGCCCAAAACTTTCATAACACGAACTGGGAAAGTCACCACTTCAAGAGGGTTTCCTTCGTAGAAGTGGAAACGTCCTTGAAGGGCCAAAACCTTGCGTCCAGCAAGCTCACCGTAAACCAATTTACCAGCATGGCCGACAACCGTTGAACGACCCCAGTTTGGAATGTCAGAGTAGTCTACTACGACGGCATTTTCGATTTCTTCAGCCAGTTCTCCAAGACCTGATCCAAGGATCAAGCCAAACTCAGGTGCTTCCATTCCTTTGCCCTTCAAAAAAGCAGCTGTTTCATTGATTTTTGCTAATAATGTCATTGCATATCTCCTTTATGATTTCCTTAAAAATTGGCCAATTTTGTCGAATGTATTGGCATTGCGAATGGTCAACAGACGGTAATCCGGCATCTTGAGGACTTGTCTGTGGTAAGCGGTCTTTGTATAGGTTTCTTCTGAGTATTTGCCCCAGTAGATCCCAAGTCTTCCACGATGAATGATTTCATCACCGAGCGAAAAAGGAGGAGACCAGCTCCCAAACGGCATCCTGATCAAGGCCTTCTGTGTAAAAGAGAACATCCTTGCGGGCCAGATCCTCCTGCCACCAGGCTGGTAGAGCAGCGAGATCTTGCGCATAGTCCTCAGCTGAAAAGAGAGAAAAAGACTGGATAAAGGGATAGTGTTCACGAAAGAAATGTCCCAGCAAATCTACCAATTCTGCTTTAGAAGCAGCAGATTCAAAGAAGATATTGCCACTATTGATGTAGGTCTCTACCCCATCCAGCCCGATCGTTTGGAGCTCCTCTCGAAGCTCTGTCATCACGACCTTGTTTTTCCCGCCAACATTGATCCCTCTTACGAGGAGAGCGAAGCGTGTCATCTTAGTTCAATTTGTCTAAGAAGCTTTCACCGATCATGGCTTTTTTTCAACACCAAAGTTCTCTGCAATCGTTGCAGAGATATCAGAGAAATGTCCGACTGGAATCACACCATTGCCCTTGAAGGATGGGCTATAAGCCAAGAATGGGATGTATTCACGAGTATGGTCTGTACCAGCGTAGGTTGGGTCATTCCCGTGGTCTGCTGTGATCATCAAAAGGTCATCTTCACGCATAGCTGCAATGATTTCTGGCAAGCGTTCATCAAATTCATGCAAGCAATCGCGGTAGCCGTGAGCATTGCGACGGTGACCGTAAAGAGCATCAAAGTCTACCAAGTTGGTGAATGAGAACCCTTCTTGGAACTCAGGAAGCCCCATGGTCTTAATCAAGGTATCCATACCGTGGCTATTTGATTTGTTGTGGCCCATATCGTGGTTGATACCAGCTCCGTTAAAGATATCGTTGATCTTACCAACTGCATAGGTATCAATACCTGCTTCGTTCAACTTGTCCAAAACAGTAGGCGCAAATGGTGAAACAGCTAAGTCACGACGGTTGGCTGTACGTGTGAAGTTGCCTGGTTCCCCAACATAAGGACGAGCAATGATTCGACCAAGAAGAGCTGGACGTTCCAAAGTGATGGAACGAGCGTATTCACAGATACGGTACAACTCATCCAAAGGAATGATGTCTTCGTGAGCGACGATTTGAAGCTACAGGGTCTGCTGATGTATAAATGATCAACTCACCAGTTTCCATTTGACGTGGTCCAAAGTCATCGATCACCGCTGTACCAGAATAAGGCTTGTTAGCTTCACGAATGACCTTACGTCCTGAGAATTCTTCAATCTTTGTAATAATTTCTTCAGGGAAACCATTCCAGAAAGTATCAAAAGGTTCTGTAATGTTGAGCCCCATGATTTCCCAGTGACCAGTCATGGTGTCTTTCCCAAGAGAGACTTCTTGCAATTTTGTCGCATACCCAGTTGGGTTGCTTTCAGCTGGCACAGTCTTCAATGGTACTTCACGAGGAATATTCCCAAGACCGATTTTCGCCATGTTTGGTACATTCAAACCGACTGTTTTAGAGATGTGGCCTAAAGTATCAGATGCTCCATCTGGAACTCCTGCATTGACAAAGTTATTGGCATCTGGTGCAGCACCGATCCCAACTGAATCCAGCACAACTAAGTGCATGCGTTTAAATTTTGACATATACTGCCTCTTTCCTTTATTAAACTAGCTATATTATACCATATCCCTATAAGAAGAGAGCCGTTGATTGATCCGAGGCTGGGACAAAAGTCCTAGCCTCTCAATTATTTTTGGATTGTCGAGCAAGACGCAGTGGTTGAGTGGGCTCTACTACGCTGATTTCATCAGCTTTTTACAGCCCCTACTCAATCTGTGCGGAGGTGGGACAACGAAATCGAATTCTAACGAATTACCGATTTCTGTCCCACTCTCTATTTTTCAATGATGACAGGGCCATCTGGTGTCCCTACAATCACTTTTGAAATCATGTTCAAGAATAAACCGTGCTCTACGACGCCTACGGTGTGATCCAATTCATTGGCTAGAGCTTCTGCATCCTCGATTACCTTGAGATCCAAGTCAATGATAAAGTTACCTTGGTCGGTGACAAAACGTTGGTCATCCGCGAGACGGAAAGCAGGATGGTAACCTTTTTGCTCAAAGTGACGGAAGAGATTTTTCAGCCCCGTATTGCACTACTTCCACTGGAAGTTTGAATGCCCCAAGAGTTGCGACTTGTTTGGATTCATCCACGATCCAAATGCAATCTTTTGAATTGGTTGCGACGATTTTTTCCATGAGGAGAGCCCCACCGCCACCTTTGATCCCGTTCAATTGAGGATCCACTTCATCTGCGCCATCCACTGTTACATCGACCACTTCGACATCGTCGATAGCCTTGAGCGGGATGCCCTAAACTTTCAGCCTGATCATAGGTCACACTTGAAGTTGTGACAGCTGTGATCTGCAAGCCTTCTTCTTTGATGCGACGACCCAATTCAGCCACAAAAATAATAAGCAGTTGACCCTGTACCGAGACCGACAATCATGCCGTCTTTGACAAACTCAGCCGCTTTTAATTCCTACCTGTTCCTTTTAGGGTTTACCATCATAGACCTCCTTTTTATATTCTATTACAGTATAGCATATTCTGTAAGAGATTTCACTAATTAATTGAAAACCTTTCCAGCTTTTAGTTCTAAAAGCAAAACCTTGCCCGTCCGCTGACTTTACGATAGAATAGAGATGAATCTACAGGAAAAGAGAAATGACATGATTACTAAAGAATTTGATACCATTGCTGCCATCTCGACCCCTCTCGGTGAGGGGGCGATCGGGATCGTCCGATTGAGCGGGACAGACAGCTTTGCCATTGCACAAAAGATCTTCAAAGGGAAAGATTTGAACAGCGTGGCGAGTCACACGCTCAACTACGGTCATATCGTGGATCCAGATAAGGACGAGATTCTCGACGAAGTCATGGTTGGAGCCATGCGCTCGCCGAAGACCTTCACCCGTGAAGACATTATCGAGATCAATACCCACGGCGGGATTGCTGTGACCAATGAAATCCTGCAGCTGGTCATCCGTGAAGGAGCTCGTTTGGCCGAACCTGGTGAATTTACCAAGCGGGCCTTTCTGAACGGTCGGGTCGATTTAACCCAGGCCGAAGCCGTCATGGACATTATCCGTGCCAAGACCGATAAGGCTATGAACATCGCCGTGAAGCAACTAGATGGTTCCCTGTCTGATCTGATTAACAACACGCGCCAAGAGATTCTCAATACACTCGCTCAAGTCGAAGTCAATATCGACTATCCTGAGTATGATGATGTCGAAGAAGCAACCACTGAGATCATCCGTGAAAAGACCAGTGAATTTGAAGCCCTCTTGACTAACCTCCTCAAGACTGCCCGTCGCGGTAAGATCTTGCGTGAAGGGATCTCTACTGCTATCATCGGCCGGCCAAACGTCGGCAAGTCGAGCCTCCTCAATAATCTTCTTCGTGAAGAAAAAGCCATTGTGACCGATATCGAAGGAACCACCCGTGACGTTATAGAGGAATACGTCAACATCAATGGGGTTCCCCTCAAACTAGTCGATACAGCTGGTATCCGGGAAACCGAAGACATCGTTGAGCAGATTGGTGTCGAACGGTCGAAAAAAGCCCTCAAGGAAGCTGATCTAGTCCTCCTCGTCCTCAATGCTAGCGAGCCCTTGACTGATCAAGATCGCCAACTCCTTGAGATCTCACAAGATAGCAACCGCATCATCCTCCTCAACAAGGTCGATCTCCCTGAGAAGATCGAAATCGACCAACTGCCGGAAGATCATATCAAGATTTCCGTTCTGAAAAACCAAAACATCGATCAAATCGAAGATCGGATCAACGCCCTCTTCTTCGAAAAATGCTGGGCTGGTTGAGCAAGATGCGACGTATCTTTCTAATGCCCGTCACATCTCTCTCATCGAGAAAGCTGTTGAAAGCCTGCAAGCGGTCAACGAAGGCTTGGCCCTCGGTATGCCAGTAGACCTGCTTCAAGTCGACCTCACCCGCACCTGGGAGATCCTTGGAGAAATCACAGGGGATGCTGCTCCAGATGAGCTCATTACCCAACTCTTCAGCCAGTTCTGTCTTGAAAATAACAAA